>Ga0099797_100026_pt1 | contig 73333 bp, 51 predicted proteins | sample Uncmet_Sort48C_1_FD_89871 | JGI IMG/M metagenome (GOLD analysis project Ga0099797, IMG submission 89871) | Marine eukaryotic communities from CALCOFI LINE 67, Pacific Ocean - C012_Sort48C_1 | ecosystem: Environmental > Aquatic > Marine > Oceanic | place: Pacific Ocean: Monterey Bay | collected...
TTTGAAAGGGCTTTTTCTTCAGAGAAGACTCCAAATTCAGAGAAAGAAGAACAGACTCCAAAGAACGAGACTAATTTTTCTTCGGAGAAGGAAGAAAAGACTCCAGAAAAGTTAAAAGAGACTTCAGAGATTCAGAATGAAGGCTCTTCTTCTCAAAAAAAGGAACTCACAACACCAGAGACTGAAGGGAATTCTCAAAAAAACGAACTGACAAAACTGATACAGGAACCACTAGAAGAAATGATAGCGGCATTGGAAGCGCCCACAAATTTAATTCAATTAAAGGGAGAAACAAGGGAGAAACTTGCCTCAGAAGTACTAACAGATTCAGAAATACTCACATCCCTCCACCAAGGTTACGCTGGTAGAATCCAGAGCGATATTGATCTCTCCGAACAGTTGCACAAGATTGTTTTGGAGATGAAAAAAGACAAAACCATTTCTCTTCATATCAATGGGTATGCTATTGGTGCAGGGTTGGCCGCTGTTGTCATGGAGTACGTGCAACGGGGAGTCTACGACAATTTGACTGTCGAAAATGTTGATGAGTTTGGTATGGTGAGATATGGCCCGGACTTTGATTTCTTTTTGAAGAAATCCGGAGCGCCCGCCTTAAATGTAGCCTTAGATGTAAAGAGAGAACAAGACGGAAAGTTAAAGGCTTCGAATTTCCAAACGAAATGTCTGAGCCGCCCGGATACGACAGAATGGGAAAAGAAAAATTTCGAAACGAAATTTCTGAGCCGCCCGGATACGGCAGAATGGGAAAATGAAACAACAGAATGGGAAAAGAACCTTTACACGCCCCAAATGGTGCGAAACAACTATGAAGACTGGAAATTACTTCAGGAACAGAATTCTCAGGAAAAGTATTCTCAGGAAAAGAATTCTCAACAAAAAAAAGACAAAAATGCCAATCCAATCAAGTTCAAGTTCAAGCCACGTATCCGCGCTACGCTGTTCTCTTGTCCCCCGGTATATTTCACATTCAAAGAGTCTGTGAGGTTCTCGAGCATCATGAAAAACCAATCGTGGATTCTCCCCTGGAACACACGCAGTTTCGTCAACAAATTTGACCCTATAGCACGATTGTCGTGGGACAATCCAGCGAACCGTGTGGAGCGTGTTCCGAATTCTATTAGCGGTTATAAAAGTTCGATCACGTCAGGTTCGATCACGTCAGACAAATTTCTTGTCAATAAAGAAAACGCATTGTCGAAGGACAAACTTGTCAATAAAGAAAACGAAAAGGATCATAAAGAAAATTCGTTATCGCCTCCGATCATCCTGCTTCCCAACGCTGACATTGTCTATTACAATTCTCCTACTTCTGCTGTTTTTTCAGGCTCTGAAATGTCGGACTGCGAGCCTGAAAACGACAAAAAAGATACTGATTTCCGTTTTTATCGTGTCCGGACAATGAGTGATACAGTGAGAGACAGTGACACAGTGAGAGACAGTGATACAGTGAGAGACAGTTACAGTGATTCCCTGGAGGCTGACGCCAAATTTGATTATCTCGATTTCAGCGAAACGATTGGGGGGCCCGGAGACCAACAAAAATTTGCAGATCACCCGAGTTCACTCAGCGCCTATCTTCAATTGGTCGGCGTAATGTATGGCAAAGACCTTACGTCTTTTGACGTTGTGCAAGGTTTGTGAAGATCTGTCGCATGAATTTAGAAATTAGAATTTAGAATTTCGAAACTGTATCACGACTCGAGTATGACTCTCGTAAGTTCGAGAGGCAGACCATTTGAAGAAAAGTGACTCGAAGACACGAAGATAAGATCTGCTCTTCTAAAATTACATACTCACGAATTTCAAGATATCTCGAGTCGAGAGAATCTATGCTCTGAGATAAAAAACGAATATATTATTTGCTGCGTCTGATTTCTGAGATACCATACACGATGTATTGCCATACTGTTACTGTAGAGAAAAGCTGTAACTTCGAAGTCGGAAATATGAGCATAGTTGCTGCTTGAAGTAAGCATAGTTCAGCTCCTGTTTGTTGTGGGGAGATCTCGGCTGCTGTAGCAATGCAGTTGCTGCAAGCAAAGTTCAGTTGCTGTAGCAGTATGCTCGGTAAGTACGACTTTGAAAAATTACGTCAATTCATATTAAACATTGTCATTATGATTTCAACATTGTGGTGATTCGAGAATGCGTTATGCGAAGGTCCTGTATTCAAAGTTCATTAAAATTTTTAAAACCATATGGCCCATAACCATAATGATATGGCCCATAATGATATTATGGCGGCCTTTTCTCGGAAGAAAAATCTTCTCAGATTCTCTCTGGACAAAAATCGAAATCTCGGAAAACTCGGAAAACTGAAGCGCGACTCTCGTGAGAAATCCGACCATGAAAAATCAGAGAAAAGTCCGACCATAAAAAATCATAGAAATTCCCTTAAAGATGTGAAAAACATAATCAAGAGAGTGACGCGCTTTTGTGGTTTTGTGGAATTTATGTAGGGATCGGCTTTTCGGGTTCGGATTTCGGATATCGTGCGGGATTTTACAACTATTACAAACACTTTTTTGCTTTTTTGTGGCGCCAACAAAAAGCAGCCAAAACTTAAGATCTCATTCGAATCTTGAAAAAATCTTTGTATAGGGTTGGGAATTTTCGCGGTCTCCATGGGGAAAATGTGGCAAAGCTATGTTTTTTCATTGAGCTATGTTTTTTTCGCGTTCTGATTTTTTCACTGACAATGGCCGCCGCTAATCATTCTCAGTCTTCATAAATGCCAATGGCCGCCGTTAATCATTCTCAGTCTCCACCTTGTTGCCAGGCTTCCATGCGCCATAATTTCAGGCGATTTCATTCCGTCATATGATTCGGGGCGATCATGGTTGTCATGATTCGAGTGAAGCTGCAGCCAAGCCTGGCATTAATGATAAACTCAAAGACAGGGGTCTAATGATTTAAAGGGGTCTGCCATGATCATCAAGATAGAAATGCGGAGCTGTATTTTGCGGATAAAACAATCTGAGACAGGATGGCATATTGACTGACAATATGAGTCTAAGGCTGTTTCAAGGCAGAGTTAGTAGGTCAGGCAGACTGAAATTTAAAATCTCGACTCAGAAGATATGAGTCTTTGTTGTTCGTTCGGCAAATTTTGCGACTCCATCACATGCGACAAATTCCATTTTTGCGATTACTGACAAACTTCTTGCGACATCAATCAGATGCATCATATCATGAACATAGCGACGCGATTTCGCAAATTTATTTGTAATGAGCATGTCACAATATTCGGAATTCTTATGCAGACCATATCTGGCCTTATTGGGAATTTAAGCTGCGCAGCGCCGTGGTGCATGTCATCCTGGCAGCCTTGCATGTCGATGTCATTCAGTTTGCAAATTTTATTGCGAAGCATAATTTGAGCGGCAAGCAGACTCGTATGAGAACAAAATCTTCTTTGACATCGTTTTTATATCTTTGATTGAGTCCCTTTGATGTGACGTCAATAGGCGCCGCTCGAAGCCATTTCGGCACAAATTTTTTTTCATCAATATATTTTTATTTTCAGATTTGCTTTCACCGGATGCGTCGACTTTTTGTCTCAATCATATCATATGTCTTGGTCATGCTTTTTTCACACGAGTTCGAAGCATGATATCATTCATGGTAGCACTTTCCAAATTCAATCTCAATTTTCCAAATTCGGTCTCAATTTTCCAAACTCAATTTTCCAAATTCATTCGTTGACGTCGTCCATCCATCATCTTTCTTGAATCTCATCCATCGTCATACTTAAATTGATGACTTTCAATTCCTAATACGATTTCCGTATGATTCACGCAGGATTACATTGATTCTTCTTTTTTTTTGTTGTGAAAGATTCTTCTTTTTTCAATTCGATACTGTTGTGTGTGAGAGATTCAGCCAATAACTTTTTAATACTACTTTTTTGCTTTTTCATATAGAAATACTCGAGAAGTCGAAACTGTTTCCAGTCGTTGGGAAATTCCGAGCGCCGAACTTGGGAAATTCCGAGCGCCGAACTTGGGACACTGTCACTCCGAGCACCTTTCCCAGTCCCTTTCAAAACCATTCTTCTCAGTCAGAACCATCCTTCTCAGTCGAAACCATTCTTCTCATTCGAGGCCATTCTTCTCAGTCGCAGCCATTCTTCTCATTCAAAACCATCCTCCTCAGTCAAAACCATTCTCATTGGCAGTTGATCCAAATATAACACAGCAGCAAAAAACTGAAGCGTGTCAATTCTGGAGGTGATAATCGTACTCAGTCCGAATAGTTTTGCCCAAAGTCCTGATCTGCACAGGCAGGACAGCTTACTACTACCGAAGCAAGTTTCTCTCGTCCGCAAATACCAATAGAGACCAACCTGTAAGGAGAGCGAGCAACAAAATAGTAATACGCGACTTCACACGAGCTGCAAAATACGTGATCAAAAAGTGCGACTTGAACTGCTGCAACTTGAATTGCTCGGCTAGTATCAAGAATCCGACTAAAAACATTTCGAGCGGTGAAATCCGAAAAGGAAAATGATTCTCAAACTTTTTACAATAATCCAAGTCGTTTCTCTGACCGCGTCGATATTGGAGTGTCGGGCTGATGGATGTGCCTACTACAGAAAGTTAGTAGAAAAAAACGAGTCCCGGGACAACTTGGCCAACATGAGCTATTTCGAGAGTTCACAAACGAAGCAAGTATGGAGATGTCACAAACGGGGGCAGGGGCTGCCCCCGGGGGCGAAATTAGTTCCCTTGCTGACACAAAAACCCGTGTCAGACCCGTCTTCGGGGGGAAACAGGGGGCCCAGTCGAGGGAAGGAGTCGATGGATGCATTGTGTTGCGAACGAAAATGGAACCGGGCAGCCAAGGACTTGAAGGACGACGTCCAGGCGTACGGCAGTCTTCCCGTGAGTTGGAAGCCGATCGAAGCGAAGGTCTGGTATGACAAAAAGACTCGCCCTGAGAACCTGTCGGAATCCGGCTCGGATGTTTTCGAATTTGAAAAATTTGTAACGCAGTCCGATGGGAAGACAAGGCCGTATACGTTCATCGGACGGAAGTGGGTCCCAGAAGGAACTGGGTGGAACTCTGGACACTACGAAATCGGGCGGATGAAGAACGTCGAATCCACTCAAATTTTGGAGGAGTTGGCGGAATCTGGAAGCGACTACTGTCCTGCAGCGGACGACTTTGGGGAAGTCGTCGGAGCAGTCCGACGAGAAGTGCAAAGTCGAATTCTACTCGAGAAGTGCGAAGTCGAATACTACACGAGGAGTCTCGACTCATGCGGAAACATGAAACAAAACATGAGATGCCTCATCTGTAACAGCGATCCCAATTCTAAGCACTGTTGCCAAATATCTGACGATTGTACAGAAGATGGGCAAGCTCACCGTGCTGCGAGATGGTCAAAAAGTGAAATTGAGAAAAGGAATTTCCACGGTCCGGTTGATCATTATGTAGCAATACTATGGAACTTCTAAAACTACAGTATGGATCTCAACTAACACAGTATGGACTTAACACAGTATGAAAGAAAAACACTACTTGCAAAGGCCCTGCTGCCTTCTATGCTGGTAGTATCCAATACTGAGACTCCTAATTTCATTATCTCTCTCTCTCTCTCTCTATACCGGACAGTCGTCTTCTGATTCTTCGTAATCATTTCACTCAGTTGATTCCATGACAGACAGTCGTCGGTCTTCATTTGTGAACTTTCGCAAAAAAAAAGCTACACAACAGTCTGTTGTCAACAGACTTCCGAAATTATACAATATTAGAATTTCGAATCTCTTCGATTATTAAAAAAAGAAACCCGGAGACAGGTAGAATTACAACTGCACAACCACGAAAGAGCTTATTACTCCTAGACTAGTCCGAATTTGAAACCGACGACGCAAAAACTTTTGGCCCTTGCCATTCGTCTGAGTCGAAGCGGCAGACGCGTGACGTCTTAAGTTCTCACAAACACAACGATATACATCACCAAACGAAGACTAATAACATACTTACGTTCATCGAGACTCGACATATGCCATTCTTCTGAATCTTCAGGCGCAGACTTCGTATAATATCCATACGATCGGCGTGCGTTCCATATGGTTAGTTGCTATATAATTTGGAACAGGGATGGTCTCACTGAAATGGACAACGTGAGTTGTGATTTTAACCGTGTCAGATTGTCATTTCGAGACTATGTGTCTCCAACGGCTCCAAAAAGTGAGTATTGTGCCGCCTGTTGTCGCCGTCGCAGCAGCGAAGTTTTAAATTTTAATTTAATTCTGTAGTCCTCTTCTGATTCTTTGTAATCATTTCATTCAGTTGATTCCATGACAGACAGTCGTCTTCATTTGTGAACTTTCGCAAAAAAAAAGTTACACAACAGACTTCCGAAATTATATACTAGAATTTCGAACCTCTTCAATTATTAGAAAAAGAAACCCGGAGACTGGTAGAATTACAACCGCACAACCACGAAAGAGCTTGTTACTCCTAGACTAGTCCGAATTTGAATCGAAAGAACTGTGTCGAAAGAGATGCGCCATCGAACAAGACTTGTGTCACATTTTGAGCCTTTGACAACGCAAATGGCCCTTGCCATGCCATTGCTTCTACGTTAGTTAAGGTCTGACTAGTCTCTCTTATGTTCGCACAAACACAACGACGCACATCATTGACACTAAACGAAGACCGGCGGCGCATTTCGTTGACACTAAGTTACTGCTGCGTCACATTATAATTTAAATTTCGAGACTATGTGTCTCCAACGGCTCTAAAAAGTGAGTGCCGCATGTTGTCGCCGTCGCAGCGAAATTAGTTTTAATTTAATTTCTGTATTTCTCTTCTGATTCTTTGTAATCATTTCACTCGATTTATTCCATGACAGACAGTCGTCTTCATTATGTCAGTCGATCTGTGCAGTAGATGGTCGTCTTGATTTCACAAAAAAAAGCTATACAACAGTTGAGACTTCCGAAGTATGCTATTAGTTTATATCTTCGAACCTCTTCAATCACTAAAAAAAAGAAACCCGGAGACTGGTAGAATTACAACTGCACAACCACGAAAGAGCTTGTTACTCCTAGACTAGTCCGAATTTGAAACTGACGACGCAAAAACTTTTGGCCCTTGCCATTCGACTAGATTAGCGTCACCGGTGCCGAACTGTACACTTAGTTTGAACCTTTGACAACGCGAATGGCCCTTGCCTTGCCATTCTTCTGAGTTAGTTGAGGCCTGACTAGTCTCTCTTATGTTCGCACAAACACAACGACGCACATCACTAAACGAAGACCGGCGGCGCATTTCGTTGACACTAAGTCTAACTGCTGCGTCGGATTATAATTTAAATTTCGAGACTATGTGTCTCCAACGGCTCTAAAAAGTGGGTGCCGCCTGTTGTCGCCGTCGCAGCGAAATTAGTTTTAATTTAATTTTAGAGCTCAGTGGTCTCGAGCTAACTTTTCCAATTATATAGAGATAAGAACTTCTTAAAGAAAGATATCATATGCCGCTTAGTATATTTTAAACTTTCGGAATTGGTACAGGGACACACCATTAAACTGTCGGAATCGGTACAGGGGACCACGATAAGTATTGCAGCCTGTGATGTAGTGCTATAATTCGAAACTGAAGTTTTTAATTACTAACAGAATGAATCTCTATATAATTTTAGTTAGCTAACGCCAACACTGAACAACCGCTGACATTGTGAATTGATGCAAGATATTACTGAAGGCCATGATGCCTTCCACACTGATATTTTCAAGCTTCATAATGATACTATAGGATTTTAATTACCTTCGAGGTATTACAGTTGTCACATTGCCTTCGAGCTATAGTATTACAGTTGTCACATTTAATTTCAGTACTCACAAGAAATTGAATCTTGTCGAGATGCAACAAAACTTTTTTAAAACTAAAGTCTGTCGTTGTCCTATGCAACATTGTCGGTTCGGTGTTCTTGAGTGGTAACTGGTTTTTCATCGTTCTGTCTTGACTCCATTTGATCTTCATCGTTCGTATGTTCTTCGTCGTTCGTTTGTTCTTCGTCGTTCGTTTGTTCTTCATCTGTTCATTTGTTCTTCGTCTGATTCTGTTTTTTTGATCACATTTGAAATACAAAAAGAAGTAAAAAACCATGTCTCAGACAAAAAACCACCGCTTGGAAGTGTTTTCACAGCACATTCTCGGCGCCGAATGTAGTGGGAAGGCATCGTGCAAAGTCGGTGTGAAGGACGATAATGACGCTGTCATTGTGTGTGCTTATCGCACGGCATTCAATTGTGCAAGAATAAAAAGGGAAGTTTCAAAGATACTCTTCCAGAAGATATGCTTGCGGGCCTGTTTAAGGGAATCGTCGCCAAAACCGGTGTGGATCCCAGTTTGATCGAGGACGCACAAATTGGAAATGTGTTGCAACCTGGGGCAGGCGCAGTAACGGCAAGGCTCGGACAATTGATGGGAGGCTGTCCGGCTAATGCTTCGGTATAAGTACTTTCATATTGCTTTGAAAGAAAAAGGAAAAAGTGTAAACCTAAAGTAATCATTCTGATATGAATCTCTGTGACTCTGTCATCGGAAAAACCTCCTCTGAATGTAATTTGAAAATTATTCTGAAGAAAAAATTTCTCATCTAAAAAGAAAACTTTTGGCTAAAAATTCAACTCCCTTAACTAAAAACTTATCAATTTCCCAAACAAAAACCAGGCCGTCGCCGTGAACCGACAATGTTCGTCGGGTCTCCAATGTATCGCCAATGTTTCTTCCGCCATCCAGGCTGGGCACTATGATATGGCAATCGCCGGTGGTGTCGAATCTATGAGTCTCTATTCGATGATGGAGACTGTCGACCCGAATAAGTTGTCTGGAAAGATATTCGAAGCAGACAACGCGAAAAAGTGTTTGATTCCTATGGGGATTACGTCCGAAAACGTCGCCGCCAAATACGGAATTTCGCGTGAGAAGCAGGATGCTTTAGCTTTGTCATCACATCAGAAAGCTTTGAAAGCGCAACAAGAAGGACTTTATAAGGACGAAATCATCCCTTTGACGGTGACGGTGAAAGATAAAAAAGCAGGTACGTCGAAACAAATTACGGTTGATAAAGATGAGGGACCTAGACCTGGGATTAAGGCGGGGGATCTAGCCAAACTGGGGCCGGCATTCAAGAAAGGAGGATCAACAACCGCAGGAAATTCCAGTCAAACCACAGATGGGGCGGCTTTGGTATACTGACTATCTTAAGTGGGAATTGGTAAATCTGGTAATTGTGAATTGTGCCTTTGTGTGGCTCTTAGTTCTGCTATTGATAAGTCATTCAAAATTCGTTTGTCATCCCGTATAATTCATTTCATTTTGGATTTGTCATTTTGGACTTGTCATTTTGGATTTGTAATTCATGAAATTTGATTTGTCGTTCATGAGTTCATGAAATTGCCATTATAAACAAGATGTGACTTTTGATTTATTGTTCACAAAATTACCATTATAAAGAAGACTAATGTTTTTCTGAAAAAAAATATCTCAATCACAGTGCCTCATCAAAAAAAATATCTCAATCACAGTGCCTCATCAAAAAAAATATCTCAATCACAGTGTCTCATCGCATCCCGCAAGAAAGCTAACGAGTTGAAGCTTCCAATCGTTGGAAAACTCGTTTCCTTTTCCGTCGTCGGTTGTGATCCTGACGTTATGGGTATCGGCCCTGCTGTCGCCATCCCTGCTGCGTTGTCGAAAGCTAATTTGAAGATGGAAGACATCGATATTTGGGAGGTGAACGAAGCCTTCGGCTCCCAGGCAACTATGGTCGTGGAGAGACTGGGCATTCCATTAGAAAAGCTCAATCCAAAGGGCGGAGCTATTGCTTTGGGCCATCCTCTTGGCGCCACAGGGGCAAGAATGACAGCGACTCTGATGCCGGAATTGAAGAGACAGGGCAAAAAATTGGGTGTTGTGAGTATGTGTATCGGAACAGGGATGGGTGCGGCAGGGGTGTTTGAGAGGGAGTGAAGAGTTTTTTGTTAGATACAGGGATGGGGTGTTTGAGAGGGAGTGTCTGAGACGGAGTGAAGAGTTTTTTGTCAGAACAAGAAAAGCAGAAATTGTCAGGGGTAAAGCAGATTTCTGGGGAGAAAAGAGTCTGTTGTTTTGTTTCCTGACATAACAAAAGCAGATCTCTGGGGAGGAAAGAGTCTGTTGTTTTTCGTGAGGAGACTTCAAAATCTGGAAGAAAAAAACATCGGTCGTAAGGATTCCCATACAGAAAACAGATCTGATCTGAGATCTCAAGTTTCTTTCTTTGAGATCAGATCAGTAGTGTTAGAGTGCGGTGCCGTATAGCTTCGGCGTCGTAAAGTTGCATTGATGACTCATGAGTACAAATCCAATCAAATCTTAAAAAAACCCAAGTGTGATTTCCTATTTCGTATCAGTATGACAGTATCAAAATGCGAAATTTCCACTCCTGTGAAGTTCTCCCCCCGTGAAGACGACGATATTGATGCAATTCTTCTATCGAATGCAATTTACCAACCGAAGTCTACCGATCCCACTCGTGAGACTCCCCTTCAAAACGGTTTGGACGTTTTAAGAAAACACTATAACGCATCCCAAGCACAAGAAGGCGGAAAAAAAATAGAAGTTGGAAAAAAAAATGTACCAGATGACGTACAAGTTGAAATCATACAAACCAAAGATCATCCTATAGATGAGCGGCATCTTGCATGGGCAGTAGTGAAGGTGACGAAACAGAATGAAACCATTTATCACCTAACATTCAAAGGCAACGGCTTGATAAGTATGGTGAGGGATGCATATACAGAAGAAAAAAAGCAGTTTGAAAGGGCGTTTAATTTTTCTTTTCTTTCTTCAGAGAAAGAAGATTCTTCAGAGAAGGAAGAAAAGACTCCAGAAAAAGAGACTTCAGAGAAGGAAGAAAAGACTCCAGAAAATTTAAAAGAGACTCCAGAGAAGGAAGAAAAGACTCCAGAAAATTTAAAAGAGACTCCAGAGATTCAGAATGAAGGCTCTTCTTCTCAAAAAAAGGAACTCAAAGAGACTCCAGATAAAGCAGACCCTTCTTCTCAAAAAAAGGAACTCACAACACCAGAGAATGAAGGGAATTCTCAAAAAGACGAACTCACAAAACTGATACAACAACCTCTAGAAGAAATGATAACAACATTGGAAGCGCCCACAAATTTAATTCAGTTGATTCTCGACAGGCCTTTCGTTGTGGGCCCCACAAAAGTGGACTTCAAAACAAAAGTCAACAATTGGATTTCTCGTGAAAATCTCGAATCGTTGATCATAAATCTTGAATATGTCGAAACAGTATTCCCAATGCCGGTATCTGTATTTTCAAACACAATAGATTCCATCGCTCATATCTATGAAGATTGGGTTCGAACGTTCTTCAATTTTGATGGGGAAATCGAAGAAGATGGGGAAATCGAAGATGGTGAAGACGATAGTAGGGAAATCGAAGATGAGGAAGACGATAGTGGGGAAATCGAAGATGAGGAAGACGATAATATTGATGGGGAAATCGAAGATGATGAAGACGATAGTGGGGAAATCGAAGATGGTGAAGACGATAGTAGGGAAATCGAAGATGAGGAAGACGATAATATTGATGGGGAAATCGAAGATGATGAAGACGATAGTGGGGAAATCGAAGATGGTGAAGACGATAGTAGGGAAATCGAAGATGAGGAAGACGAAGAATATTCTGGGAGAAATAAGGGAGCTGAAAAGCGTAAAAGCAAACAAAATATACTCACATCCCTCCACCAAGGTTACGCAGGTAGAATCCAAAGCGATATTGATCTCTCCGAACAGTTGCACAAGATTGTTTCAGAGATGAAAAAAGACAAAACCATTTCTCTTCATATCAATGGGTATGCTATCGGTGCGGGGTTGGCGGCTGTTGTCATGGAGTACGTGCAATGGGGAGTCTACGACAATTTGACTGTCGAAGATGTTGATGAGTTTGGTATCGTGAGATATGGCCCGGACTTTGATTTCTTTTTGAAGAAATCCGGAGCGCCCGCCTTAGATGTAGCCTTAGATGTAAAGAGAGAACAAGATGGAAAGTTAAATGTTTCGAATTTCCAAACGAAATTTCTGAGCCGCCCGGATACGACAGAATTGGAAAATCAAACAACAGAATGGGAAAAGAACCTTTACACGCCCCAAATGGTGCGAAAGAACTACGAAGACTGGAAAATATTTCAGGAACAGAATTCTCAGGAAAAGAATTCTCAGGAACAGAATTCTCAACAAAAAAAAGACAAAAATGCTAATCCAATCAAGTTCAAGCTCAAGCCACGTATCCGCGCGACGCTGTTCTCTTGCCCCCCGGTATACTTCACATTCAAAAACTCTAAAAAGTTTTCGAACATCATGAAAAACCAATCGTGGACTCTCCCTTGGAACACACGCAGTTTCGTCAACAAATTTGATCCTATACCACGCCTCTCGTGGGACAATCCAGCGAACCGTGTGGAGCGTGTTCCAAAAAGTTCGATCGCGCCAGGTTCGATCACGTCAGACAAACTTGTCAATAAAGAAAACGAAAAGGATCATAAAGAAAATTCGATATCGCCTGCGATCATCCTGCTTCCCAACGCCGATATTGTCTATTACAATTCTCCTCCTTGTGCTGTTTTTAACTCTGATCGTTCCTCTGATCCCTCTGAAATGTCGGACTGCGAGCCTGAAAACGACAAAAAAGATAATGATTTCCGTTTTTTTCGTGTCCGGACAATGAGTGATACAGTGAGAGACAGTGATACAGTGAGAGACAGTTGCAGTGAAACAGTGACAGACAGTTACAGTGATTCCCTGGAGGCTGACACCAAATTTGATTATCTCGATTTCAGCGAAACGATTGGGGGGCCCGGAGACCAACAAAAATTTGCAGATCATCCGAGTTCTCTCGGCGCCTATCTTCAATTGGTCGGCGCAATGTATGGCAAAGATCTGACGTCATTTGTGCAAGATTTGTGAAGATCTGTCGCATGAATTTAGAAATTAGAATTTAGAATTTCGAAACTGTATTACGAGTCTGACTCTCGTAAGTTCGAGAGTCAGACCATTTGAAGAAAAGTGATTCGAAGACACGAAGATAAGATCTGCTCTTCTTGAATTACATATTCACGAATTTCAAGATATCTCGAGTCACGAGAGTCTATGCTCTGAGATAAAAAACGAATATTTTCTGCGTCTGAGTTCTGAGATATCACACACGATGTATTGCCATATTGTTACTGTAGAGAAAAACTGTAACTTCGAAGTCGGAAATATGAGCATAGTTGCTGCTTGAAGTAAGCACAGTTCAGCTCCTGTTTGTTGTGAGGAGATCTCGGCTGCTGTAGCAATACAGTTGCTGTAAGCATACCTCAGCTGCTGTAACAGTATGTTCGGTAAGTACGACTTTGAAAAATTACGTCAATTCATATTAAACATTGTCATTGTGATTTCAACATTGTGGTGATTCGAGAACGCGTTATGCGAAGGCCCTGGATTCAAAGAACGCGTTATGCGAAGCCCCTGGATTCAAAGAACGCGTTATGCGAAGGCCCTGGATTCAAAGAACGCGTTATGCGAAGCCCCTGGATTCAAAGAACGCGTTATGCGAAGCCCCTGGATTCAAAGTGGAATCATTAAAAAAAAGCATGGTAAAAAAAAGCATGGCAACACCTGTCGAGCAACTGAGCCCTCTTGAAAAGACAAACTTTAAAACCATAATGATATGGCCCATAATGATATTATAGCGCCCATAATGATTTTCTCGGAAGAAAGATCTTCTCAGATTCTCTCCGGATCACAAAAGTGATTTTTAAAGTCCAAATCTCGGAAAACTGAAGCGGCGAAGCGTGACTCTCATGAGAAATCCGACCATAAAAAATCATAGAAAAGTCCGACCATAAAAAATCATAGAAAAATCCGATCACAAAAAATCATAGAAAAATCCGACCATAAAAAATCATAGAAATTCTCTTAAAAATGTGAAAAACCTAATCAAGAGAGTGACGCGCTTTTGTGGTTTTGTGGAATTTATGTAGGGATCGGCTTTTAGGGTTCGGATTTTAGAACTAGTGCGGGATTTCGGTACTATTCCCCGCGCTTTTTTGCTTTTTTGTGGCGCCAACAAAAAGCAGCCAAAAGATCTCATCTCACTCTCGAAGAAGTCCTTGCATACTATAGGGTTGGGAATTTTCGCGGTCTCCATGGGGAAAACGTCGCAAAGCTATGTTTTTTCACTGAGCTGTGTTTTTTTCGCGTTCTGAGCTTTTCACTGAAAATGGCCGCCGCTAATCATTCTCAGTCTTCATTGGCATCTTGTTGCCAAGCGTCGTGTGGAAGTTCAACGAAGACTGTCTTCGTGACCGGTTTCCATACGCTATTCGGGGCCTTTCATGGCTAGCATTAATGATAAACTCAAAGACAGGGGTCTAATGATTTAAAGGGGTCTGCCATGATCATCAAGATAGAAATGCGGAGCTGTATTTTGCGGATAAAAACAATCTGAGACAGGATGGCATATTGACTGACAAAATGAGTCTAAGGCTGTTTCAAGGCAGAGTTAGTAGGTCAGGCAGACTGAAAATCTCAACTCAGAAGATATGAGTCTATCATTTTGTTGTTCGTTTGGCAAATTTTGCGACTCCATCACATGCGACAAATTCCATTTTTGCGATTACTGACAAACTTCTTGCGACATCAATCAGATGCATCATATCATATCATGAACATAGCGACGCGATCTCACAAATTTATTTGTAATGAGCATGTCACAATATTCGGAATTCTCATGCATATCATATCTGGCCTTGTTGGGAACTTAAGTTGCGCAGCGCCGTGGTGCATGTCAACCTTGCAGCCTTGCATGTCGATGTCATTCAGTTTGCAAATTTTATTGCGAAGCATTAAGCGGCAAGCAGGAAGCAGAATCTTCTTTGACATCGTTTTCATATCTTTGATTGAGTCCCTTCGATGTGACGTCAATAGGCGCCGCTCGAAGCCATTCCGGTGCAGTTTTTTCGTCATGAGTTTATCTTTATTGTCAGATTTGCTTTCACCGGATGCGTCGACTTTTTGTCTCAATCATATCATATGTCTTGGTCATGCTTTTTTCACACGAGTTCGAAGCATGATTCATGGTAGGACTTTCCAAATTCAATCTCAATTTTCCAAACTCAATTTTCCAAATACAATCATTGACGTCGTCCATCCATCATCTTTCTTGAATCTCATCCATCGTCATACTTGATTTTCAATTTCTAATACGAATGCCGTATGATTCACGCAGGATAACACTGATTCTCCTTTTTTTTTTTTAAGACCTTCAGACGCTTTTTTCTATATAGTATTGCTGTGTTTGAGAGATTCAGTCAATAGCTTTTTAATACTACTTTTTTGTTTTTTCATATAGAAATACGCGAGAAGTCGAAACTGTTTCCAGTCGTTGGGAAATTCCGAGCACCGAACTTGGGACACTGTCACTCCGAGCACCTTTCCCAGACTGTCGCAACCATTCTTCTCATTCGAAACCATTCCTCTCATTCAAAACCACCCTTCTCAGTCGAAACCATTCCTCTCGGTCGATACCATTCTCCGCAGTCGAGACCATTCTTCTCATTCGAAACCATTCCTCTCATTCAAAACCGCCCTTCTCATTCAAAACCATTCTTCTCAGTCGAGACCATTCTTCTCAGTCGCAACCATTCTTCTCATTGGCAGGCGATCCAAATATAACACAGCAGCAAAAAGCTGAAGCATATTAATTCTGGAGGTGATAATCGTAACAAGTAGTCTGAATAGTTTCGACCAATTTAATCCTGGCCCACAAAGGAAAAACAGCATCGCAAAGAAAATCCTGATCCGCAAAGGAAGTCTACCAACTTACTACTACCGAAGCAAGTTTTTCTCATCCGCAAATACTAATAGAGACCAACCTGTAAGGAGAGCGAACGACGAGAATCCGACTAAAAACACTTCGAGCCGTGAAATCCGAAGTCTGAAAAGGAACATGGTTCTCAAACTTTTTACAATAATCCAAGTCGTTGCTCTGACAGCGTCAGTATTGGAGTGTCGGGCTGATGGATGTGCCTACTACAGAAATTTTCTTGAAAGACACGATGGAATACTGAACTCCTTGGATTATCTTTATTATAAGAGTTCACAGACGGGGAATGTATGGAGATGCCCGTACGGAAAGAATGAAAAGCTCGGCGCGAAGGCTCCATTGTGTTGCGAACAAAAATGGAATTCGGCACCCAAGACCTTGAAGGACGCCGTTCAGGCGTACAACAAGAACAGTCTTCCCGAGAGTTGGGAGCCGGTCGAAGCAAGGGTCTGGCTTCTCGCAAAGACTGAATGTTTTCGGCGGGTGGACCTGTTACAGTTGAAATCCGCCGCAGGTGTTCCGGAGTTATCATTTGAAAAAGTTGGAGGAATGCAGTCCAAGCAAAAACATCAGCTCAGATGCAAGCCGCTCGTTCTTGATGGTTGCCCTCTTCGTTGCGAGAGAACAGACAAATTCGGGGAAGGCACGGCGCAGAGGTATTACACGGTTGAACATTTGCGCAACAATTGGTGTCCCACCGAGGCACTCACCCACATTAATCTCGACAAGTTGAATCCGGAGCCGCGGTGGACCTACAAGAAGAAAAAGAGTTGGTTTTCCGTTACTCATATATCATATTATAGTAACAGTAACGAAAAAGAGCCCAAGCATTTCTGTTACAGAAAAAGAAAAGACACTCAGCTCGAACAAAATGGAATGTGGGACAGTCGATCACTCCAAAATGAAATAGAAGGCTTTTTCGATGTGACAGAAAAGGAGGGGCGCCAGGCTCGCGGTGAGAGATAAAGCTTTTGAAAGGCTTAGGCGGCATGAGGTAGGGCATTCGAGTATGGCATCTAATCATTCTATTCGAGTCATCTAGTCATTCTATTATGTCGCCAGATATTCTAATATTCGAGTCGGCCCAAGATCCTGATCCGCAAAGGAGGAGCGGCTTATAATACTACTAGCAAAGCAAGTCATTCGCATCCGCAAATACCAATATTGTGGGGACTATTCTGCAAGGAGAGGGGGCAGCAAAACACGTAACTCGAACTGCAAAATATGTGAAAGTTGTGCCTTGCCCTTGGACTGCTAGTATCGAGGATCCGATTTGCATCATTTTGGGCACTGAAATCCGAAAAGGGACATGGTCCTCAGACTCCACACAATATTTCCAGCGACATGGATTGTCGAAGTTGTTTCTGATACGTAGAAGTTCCAGAAGAGGACGCAGTCTCAGTCTTTTTATTTCAACGACCAGATCGAAACGAAGACAGTCGATCACACTAGAATTCTCACGAACTTGCAAAACTCTCACGAAGGAAACTGTCCCACAAGCAACGACTTTCAGAACGTTGTCGACGCTGTCATATCCGACCAGCAGTCGAAAGTCAGCGTTCAGCGTCGACGTCCACACGACGTCATATCGGGACCATTTGGGGAGGCTGCAGTCGGTACAGGTATCCCAGACGTGCCCCATTCCTCGGGGCTGGTCTGTCTCTGATGATCATAATGAATGTTGTTTGAATGGTTCCACAAACGCAGTTCGAAGAAGAAACATCCGCAAATGGAAAGATGGAGTATGGACAACCTTATGCCGAATGAGTGTCAGAAGGAAGAACAGCAAAGATGCTCATTACTTTGTCAGAAGGAAGAACAGCACAAATGCTCGTAAAAGTAATGATAAATAGAAAAAAGGTTCATTACAAAAGAAAACTGTAATGATAAGCCGAGAGAAATCCTTGAACTTCTCCGAAAACACTACCATTAGCTATACTGCGTTTCAATTTCGTCGAAAAAACCAATGACGCATTAGCTTTAGAGTTTGTGGCTGTCGGTGTCATCTGGAGCCTGACGAAAACACCTGCAAGACGACGATACTCCACTTCATGAAGTCGCTCCATCCCGTGAAGTCGCTCCATCCCGTGAAGTCGCTCCATTTCATGAAGTCACTCCATTTCGTGAAGTCTGGATCTACAAGGAAAGCGCGTTCGACAATAAAAAAAAAAAACTAAACGACAATAGAACTGCGCACGAATGTCGACCGACAAACGTGCGCGATCGGGTGGATGTCAATTATTTTACGATTGACGTTTGGCCTAACAATACTATGGAACTTCTAAAACTACAGTACGGATCTCTACTGACACAGTATGAAAGAAAAACACTACTCACAAAGGCCCTGCTGCGTTCTATGCTGGTAGTATCCAATACTGAGACTCCTAATTTCATTATCTCTCTCTCTCTCTCTCTCTCTCTCTCTATATACCGGACACTCGTCTTCTGATTCTTTGTAATCATTTCACTCAGTTGATTCCATGACAGACAGTCGTCGGTCTTCATTTGTGAATCTTCACAAAAAAAAAAAGTTATAACAGATTTCCGAAATTATATATTAGAGTTTCGAACTTCTCTAATCATGTTGAAAAAAAGAATCCCGGAGACTGGTAGAATTACAACCGCACAACCACGAAAGAGTTTGTTACTCCTAGACTAGTCCGAATTTGATAGAGATGCTTCGATTGGCGTCACCGGTGCCGAGCTGTACACTTAGTTTGAACCTTTGACGACGCGAATGGCCCTTGCCTTGCCATTCTTCTGAGTTAGTCAAGGTCTGACTGGTCTCTCTTATGTTCGCACAAACATAACGACGCACATCACTAAAACGAAGACCGGCGGCGCACTTCGTTGACACTAAGTCTAACTGCTGCGTCACATTATAACTTAAATTTCGAGACTAGTCTATGTGTCTTCAACGGCTCTAAAAAGTGAGTGCCGCCTGTTGTCGCCGTCGCAGCGAAATTAGTTTTAATTTAATTTCTGTACTTCTCTTCTGATTCTTTGTAATCATTTCACTCGATTTATTCCATGACAGACAGTCGTCTTCATTATGTCAGTCGATCTGTGCAGTAGATGGTCGTCTTGATTTCACAAAAAAAGCTATACAACAGTTGAGACTTCCGAAGTATGCTATTAGTTTATATCTTCGAACCTCTTCAATCACTAAAAAAAAGAAACCCGGAGACTGGTAGAATTACAACTGCACAACCACGAAAGAGCTCGTTACTCCTAGACTAGTCCGAATTTGATAGAGATGCTTCGACTTCCATTGGACAAGATTAGCGTCACCGGTGCCGAACTGTGCATTCAGTTCGAACCTTTGACAACGCAAATGGCCCTTGCCATGCCATTGCTTCTAAGTTAGTTAAGGCCTGATTAGTCTCTCTTATGTTCGCACAAACACAACGACGCACATCACTAAACGAAGACTGGCGGCGCATTTCGTTGACACTAGTAAGTTACTGCTGCGTCGGATTATAATTTAAATTTCGAGACTATGTGTCTCCAACGGCTCTAAAAAGTGGGTGCCGCCTGTTGTCGCCGTCGCAGCGAAAGTAGTTTTAATTTAGTTTTAGAGTTCAGTGGTCTCGAGCTAACTTCTTAAAGAAAGATATGCCGCTTAGTATATTTTAAACTTTCGGAATCCGGGAATTGGTACAGGGACACACCATTAAACTGTCGGAATCGGTACAGGGGACCACGATAAGTATCGCAGCTTGTGATGTAGTGCTATAATTCGAAACTGAAGTTTTTAATTACTAACAGAATGAATCTCTATATAATTTTAGTTAGTTAACGCCAACACTGAACCACCGCTGACACTGTGAACTGATTCAAGATATTACTGAAGGCCATGATGCCTTCCACACTGATATTTTCAAGCTTCATACTATAGGATTTTAATTACGTTTGAGCTATTACAGTTGTCACATGACGTTTGAGCTATATTACAGTTGTCACAAGAAGTTGAATCTTGTCGAGATGCAACAAAACTTTTTTAAAACTAAAGTCTTTCGTTGTCCTATGCAATATTGTCGGTTCGGTGTTCTTGAGTGGTTTTTCATCGTTCTAGGGTCTATTTGTTCTTCATCTGTTCTTTTTGTTCTTCGTCTGATTCTGTTCTGTTTGTTCTTCATCCTTCGTTCATCTGTTCTGTTTGTTCTTCATCCTTCGTTTGTTCATTCATCTGTTCTGTTTGATCTTCGTCTGTTCGTTTGTTCTTAACCGAGACGAGTAAGTTTGTTAAGTAAAGTAAAGAGTGTCAGTTTGTTCGGTTTGTTCGTGCCGATTCGTGGAAAAATATTATGGTGATTGAGTTTGATGAGCGAAGAGTCGGAGAGCCGAGTTGAGTGATTCGTGTAGCTTGAGAGCGTGATGTACGTAAGTTTAACGTGACGTATGATAACGTGACGCATGATGTGTGCAAGAATATTGTGTGAAAAAAAATAATGAAAAAATATTGTGTGAAAGTTTCAAATTTTTGAAACTGATCCGGTGAATCGTGTTTGAATCGTATTCTAACAGTGGGAAAAGTCGAGAAACGTGTTTCCAACGTTCCTTGTTTTACAGTGGAAAACACTTATAATTGATCACAATTGAAATTATATACAAAAAAAAAAAAAAACCATGTCTCAGACAAAAAACCACCGTTTGGAAGTGCTTTCGCAGCACATTCTCGGCGCCGAATGTAGTGGTAAAGCGTCATGCAAAGTCGGCGTGAAGGACGATAATGATGCCGTCATTGTGTGTGCTTATCGCACGGCATTGTGCAAGAATAAAAAGGGAAGTTTCAAAGACACGCTGCCAGAAGATATGCTTGCCGGATTGTTTAAGGGAATCGTCGCCAAAACCGGTGTGGATCCCAGTTTGATCGAGGACGCACAAATTGGGAATGTGCTGCAACCTGGGGCAGGGGCAGTAACGGCAAGGCTCGGACAATTGATGGGAGGGTGTCCGGCTAATACTTCGGTATAATAATTATAAATACTTTCATATTGCTTTGAAAAAAAAAGGAAAAAGTGTAAACCTAAAGTAATCATTCTTATATGAATCTACTATCTCTGTCATCGGAAAAACCTCCTCTGAATGTAATTTGAAAATTATTCTGAAGAAAAAATTTCTCATCAATCTAAAAAAAAAATTCTTCTAAAAATTCAACTCCCTTAACTAAAAACTTATCAACTTGATTCCCAAATTTTCAAAAACCAGGCCGTCGCCGTGAACCGACAATGTTCGTCCGGTCTCCAATGTATCGCCAACGTTTCTTCCGCTATCCAAGCTGGGCATTACGATATGGCAATCGCCGGTGGTGTCGAATCTATGAGTCTCTATTCAATGATGGAGACTGTCGACCCCAACAAGTTGTCTGGGAAAATATTCGAAGCAGACAACGCGAAAAAATGTTTGATTCCTATGGGGATTACGTCCGAAAACGTCGCTGCAAAATACGGAATTTCACGTGAGAAGCAAGATGCTTTAGCTTTGTCATCACATCAGAAGGCTTTGAAAGCGCAACAAGAAGGACTTTATAAGGACGAAATCATTCCTCTGACTGTGACGGTGAAAGATAAAAAAGCAGGTACGTCGAAACAAATTACTGTGGATAAAGATGAGGGACCTAGACCTGGGATAAAGGCGGGTGATCTAGCCAAATTGGGGCCGGCATTCAAGAAAGGAGGATCAACAACGGCTGGAAATTCCAGTCAAACCACAGATGGGGCGGCTTTGGTACTTCTTAATTGATTGAATTGCTTGTTGTGTCTGGTAAATGGTAAATCTGGTAATTGTGAATTCTTTTGTGTGGCTCTTAGTTCTGCTATTGTAAAGTCATTGCTCAAAAAAAATCGTTTGTAATCCCGTACACTTCATTTCCTTTTGGATTTGTCATTTTGAAATTTGGTTTCGTCGTTCATGAAATGACCATTCTAAAGAAGACTAATGTTTTTCCGAAAAAAAATATCTCAATCACAGTGCCTCATCAAAAAAAATATCTCAATCACAGTGCCTCATCGCATCCCGTAAGAAAGCTAACGAGTTGAAACTTCCGATTGTTGGAAAACTCGTTTCCTTTTCCGTCGTCGGTTGTGATCCTGACGTTATGGGTATCGGCCCTGCTGTCGCTATCCCTGCCGCGTTGTCGAAAGCTAACCTCAAAATGGAAGACATCGATATTTGGGAGGTGAACGAAGCCTTCGGCTCCCAGGCTACTATGGTTGTCGAGAAGCTGGGCATCCCATTAGAAAAACTCAATCCAAAGGGCGGTGCTATTGCTTTGGGCCATCCTCTTGGGGCCACAGGAGCAAGAATGACAGCGACTTTGATGCCGGAATTGAAGAGACAGGGCAAGAAATTGGGGGTTGTGAGCATGTGCATCGGAACAGGGATGGGCGCTGCGGGAGTGTTTGAGAGGGAGTGAAGAATTTTTTTTAGTTACAGGGATGGGGTGTTTGAGAGGGAGTGAAGAGTTTCTTTGAAAGGGAGAACAAGAAAAGCAGAAATTGTCAGGGGTAGAACAGATCTCTGGGGAGAAAAGAGTCTGTTGTATTGTTTCCTGACACAGCAAAAACAGATATCTGGGGAGAAAAGAGTCTGTTGTTTTGTTTGTCGTGAGGAGACTTAAAGGAAGAAAAAAACATCGGTCGCAAGGATTCCCATACAGAAAACAGATCTGATCTGAGATCTCAAGTTTCTTTCTTTGAGGTTAGATCAGTGTTGAAGTTCGGTAAAGTTACAATGTTGTGAGCAAATACAAATCCAATCAAATCTTTAAAAAAACCCAAGTGTGATTCCGTATTTCGTATGACAGTATGAAAGTTACAAGTATTTTTTTGAATGACATTATTATGGAGAATATAAATGTCGTTGCTCTGAGCAATGCTCAGATTTATTGTTTGTTTGTGGTTGACAGAAGTTTGTTTGTGGTCAAATGATGAAGAAAAAAATACATTTTCCAATACATGTAGTTACATGTTTTTCTACAGCGCCTTATAATAGGCCGAGCCTTCTAATAGGCCGATTGGGCCTTGACGCAGAAGGCTGAAACAGATTTCTCAGGCCCTCCACGAGAGAATCTGTGACCGAAGTTATTTGAAGTTTGCGATCTAAAGCAGGACAGCAGAAAAAATTACGAAAGTGAGATGACGATCGAAAATTTGCAAATTATATGATTGGAAATGACGTTGTATACGGATTTGATCAGAAGGAAAATGTGATTGCGAAGTCCATGTGCGTTTGGACGTGAGAACAGCCGTGTTCGATTAACTTTTTCAAATTTTGGAGCTAGTGTCAACGAGAGTGCGTCAGACAATTGTATGTTTGCTGGAGAGTAGCCGGTATTGTGTCAGGAAGTTGCGTAGAGCGATATCCAAAAAAAAAGGGGGTACTCGAGAGAGTCACAATGAGAAAGTTTTAAATCAGAGCATGACTCGAGGAGGTGTCAAAATTGTAAATCGCCCCAATTTGCAATCATCCCAATTTTCAAAAACTGGCAGAAAAGGAATTGTAAGGTTGCTACTCTCGGCAGACACAGCAAAATGGACTGGCTCAAAGATCTCTACGACGGTCTGAACGCGGACTACTCGCTCAAAGCGAGTGACTTTGAGAAATTTAAGAAGCAGGAAAAGAAAGGCAGCACATCTACTAAGCCAGGATCCAAGCCAAGTGGTGCTTCAACAGGCAAGTATAACGGTGCCTCAACCCCCAGCACAACGTTTTCCGCACCCTCGACGCGCAAGAACTCGTCAGCCAGCGAAGCAGATGCGGCTCAAATCAAGTCGGCCTATGCGAGGGAGATGGGTGCGAAATCCGGGAATTTGAAGGGACATTTTTCCGTGGTGGATCTGGGAAATTCATCCGGTCTAGGAAATGGTGTATCGATGGGAAATTCTGGAAACCCATATGAAGTCGCGAATCCATATGAAGTCGCGAATCCATATGAATCTTCGAAGCCAGCAGGAAATCCATATGAAGTGGCAAATCCATATGAAGTCGCGAACCCGTATACAAGCGATTTCAATTCAAGTACAACTGGACCAGCAATAACATCGACAGTAACATCTACTTTCGATATCTATTCGGCGAATCCGTTCGACAGTACAAGTGGAAAACTAACAGAGTCTGCCAACAACCCATTCGAGAGCATCTACAACAGCAGTTCGTCTACATACCTATCGCCCTTTGATCCGGGTTATCAGATGCCAAGTTATGCGATGCCGAGCTACGCAGGGATAACTTCTGGCACTGTGGCTACGCAGGGATTAACGTATAATAATTCTACAAGCGGGTTGTATTCAACGTATGGAGATAACGTTGTTAACACGGATAACGTTGTGAATACGGGTTTTTCCTCAGAGTCACAGGATGAGAAACCTGCGGAAGAGTTCAGTGGAGGGTCGTCCTCTGATGAAAAACCGCCAGAAGAACATGTTGTTACACCAACCGTCGCTTCGGACACACTCAACTTCAAAATCGGCGGCAGTAAGCTGAAAAAGAATGCGGTGAAACAAGTGGGAAATGTGTCAGCAGAAAATGGAATTGCGAATCAGAAAATCAGCAGCGTGTCAACTCCAATCGGAATCCAACAACACAGCGTTCAAAACAGCGAAACGGAGGCGGAAATCACGACAGATACAGGGAGTAAAGTCACATCAGATTCGGATAATGACAATGGACTTTCGATTGGGAACTCCATTGGGAATTCTGCTGCCAATTATGGTAATTCTGTCTCTAACTCCATTGGGAATTATAGCTATTCCACCAGTCTGGGTATGAATACCAAACGAGAAACAACATCCGAATTCGAAAGCTCTGTGCAGCGATTCAACCCCGTGGAACCAGTTCCTTTTCTGGATTCTGAAGAGCCTCCTGCAGTGGTGAATACCAACAACAATCAGGGACAGGCCCCTCTACAATCCGAAACCGTACAGTCCGAAACCACTGCTGACCTCTTTGCTGGTCTTGGCAGTTGGTTCCAAAACGTTGCCAGTAATGTCGGAGGGAGTAACGTCGGAGGCGGACAATCTACTGAAATTTCACAGTTGGGAAATTCAAATAACGCAGCGGGAAGCAACACAACAGCTGCTCCCCAACAACAACAGGGCCTGTTCGCCTCTTGGTTATCTCAAGCCGCAAAGGATTTCGAAGAAACGTGGGGCGCCAAAGAGCACAAACCTTTCAGCTCCAACGCTCTTCTGGACCGAAAAGTGGAACAGCGTTTTCAAGACTGCCAATCCACACGGTCGACCCTCGACGAATGGAAGGCCAAAGAAAAAGCAATCCAACGAAAGAGGTTGGAAGACGAAAGGGAAGCGCTACTAATAGAAAAACGAAGACTACAACGCGGAGCGATCAGCTGGGATGAAGAGCAAGCGATATTAGAAAACAATACGAAAAGCCCTGATATGATTAAGGAGGAGAAAATCTTATCATCCCCAACCGGAGGTTTTAATCCAACCGGGAGTTTCAATAGAAACATGAATTTATCCAATTTCTCCAGTCCAGGAAAAATCAGCGGCAAAAAGAGTTCGAATTTGTCAATGAATGGAGTATTTGAAGAAGATCAAGGTATTGTAAATTCTTCAGGTAGACACGAAATCACGCCCCGCGAAGTTACTGTGAAAGACATTTTGGCAGATTTCGAAAGTTCGCGTGTATGGCCGCCGGTTAATCCAACGGAGACGAATATGAACGTATCTCAGAATGCTCAGAGTACGCTGATGAATGGGCTGCAGAGCACTGGGCTCCAGAGCACCGGGCTGCAGAGCACCGGGCTCCAGAACACCGGGCTCCAGAGCAGGGAACAGAGTGGCGTCGGTTTAGATGGAGGCGTTGGCTTGGATGGATTGCCAGTGACGAACCCTAACAGTCCCGTGACTGCCAGGCGGGAAGTGAAGAATGACTTTTTCAGAAATGATATTTCAGAACCTCCATTGGCGGAGCTGCTGCCGGGTGGTGTTTTCAGCGTGCCAGCAGGATCAGCTGAACCAGACACAGTGATGCCGCAAAGACTGTCGCTCGCACAGCAGATGGCCGAAACACAGAAGAATTTCTCTTCTGCACCCGCTGCAGCTCAACCACCACAGCACTCCGCCCCTCCATCGAAACCACAGCAAATGCCACTCCAACCGAAAACAAAGGCGTTGAAATTCCTCGAAGATTTGCTCGAAACCCGCCCAGAATTGAAGCATCTGGTCGAAATCCTCCCACCCGCATACCCGGGCGCCAAAGAACCCACATATCGTATCCGAGGGCGAGTTGTCAAATTGGATTTCATTGAAGGGTATTTGACGAGTAATACGGTGAATGTGATCGACGGCCCAATGAAACAGGATTTGGAAGAGTATTTGGATGGAAAAGATACGGGGGTGTACGAAGCAATTGAAACACAGCAGGCTACGCTTGGTAGTAGGGTTTCGCAATCAAATCTGGCTTCACAAAGAATGATGAGCTTCAATGATGGGGATCAGGTATACTGCATATAATAGTTCGAATCATACTTCAGTTTTTATTTTCGTCTATTTACACTCTGAAAATTATCATGCAAACCAGGCAGAATTCACGTGATTCAATCCTAATTTGAGATCAACAAAACTTTCCTTTCCAAAAATGATTTTTGAAAAATCCCACTCACAGGTCTATAACCGCATCGAGGCTATGCGTGTTGCGAAAGAGCAGGCAAAATTCCGTGAGCGTGGGGAAGGCTATGACCGATACGTGAAGTGGCACACCGCAGCTTTGAAGAAAGATGCACCTATCGATCATTACGGAAATAAAGTCCAAGCGCCGGAAATTCCGAGATATGGCGGCTCTTCGTCACTTTACGGTGGTGGTAATCCTAACAATGTCGGAGGAGTCGGGCAAGGTCCATATCCTGGAAGTGCAGTCGGAGGTGTCGGAGGACAAAGCCAGCCGATCGCCGCAGCCAACATCGGGCAAGTCGATCCTGCTTCTCTTTACGGTGCTGCATCTGGCAATGGTGTGTTGTCCGGAAACAATGTCTATTCGAACTATACTGCTGGTGTCAGTGGTGCAGGTGGAGGTTCTTCTTCTGGAGCAGCTGCACAGTATCCAAATATCTTTTCTGGAATTGGTTCGCTCCCTGCATCTTACAATCTCCCGGATTATAGTTCGAACAATCCTTACTTCGCAAACAATAACTATGGAGAATCCGAAAGACAGCCTACAGAGGTGTTGTGCCCAAGTCAAGCGGTCTTGCCACCGGGTGTGAAGAAGGTGTACTAAGCGGTTTGCTGTGTAAGTATTCTGGGATGAAAATAGTTCACTAGGAGGAAATGGGAGGGAAAAGGACAAAACAGGAAATGGCATGACAGCCTATTACTCATTGGGGTTCTCATAATTTCAAGAACTCACATATTCACATATGATTTCTCTGTTGTTCACAATTCAAATTATCACGTCACTATTATGAAATCTATTGGCCTTGAGCAGAACGGCTTTTCTGAAGCAGTCGAATGAGTATACTTACAACTTTATCAATTTGACTGAGTCTCGGTCCTCAGTTGAGAAACTGCACCGGTCTTTATGAGACCGCTGTTTCTTAAGCAGGGATCCATTGACATCCAGAAATTTTGTACGAACATACAGAATCTTGCTGCGATATACACAACGTTATCGTAATATCTAATGGAGAGGTTATCATTTGACTTCATGAGCGTAATTTTGGTTTGGTTGTTATTACGTCTATGCAATTTGTTTTCATTTCAATATTTCATTTCATTTCCACAAGAAGAAGGTCGATGTTCAAATGCAGTTCCAGTGCTAAAAACTCTCATTTTGTAAGGCAATATATCATTGTAAGGCAATTTATCACGATGACAGGACTCACACAGACACATATTTTGAAACGATACATATTTTGAGATTACAGTAGGTTAGCGATTAAATTACATAATTTCATGGACAACGATTAAGTTTACATCAGATTCAGAAAACTTTTGGGACTACTTGTTATGCGACAGAATTTTCAGAATCGTATGATTATCATCATGATAAGGTTGAACAGGTTTGCAGATAATCTCCCTGACTGAGTGGCTCTCCCTGACTGAGTGACGGGACGAGAAAACTTGATGCAAATACTGATTCGGATTTGTGATTTCAGATAACAGAAGAGTACATAAAAAGTGTGTGAAAGTTTCGGAAGACCCTCTTCAGCTGTGATGTAAAAGTGTCTCGAGTGTATCTGAGGACCGATAATCACGAGAAATGTCGACGGGGAGAGTCCTTCTGTATGTTTCAGTTACAGTTTCGTTTGTGAAAACGCAACTTCTCTTTCAATTGTCGCAGTTTTTTTTTTTGGCATGTGGTGTTTCTTCAAGACGGGTTTCTTTTGTGACATGCCATGAGCCATTGAGTTTACTCCTGATCCGGAAAATCGAATTTCAACATGTCCGACGCCGACGTAGACACGCCTCTGGCGGCGCCCGCATTCCTGTCGCGGATTTTTGACTTCGGAACTGTGATTACATCGGGTGGTGGGTCGATAACAACAGGCATGGGAGGACCATCATCATCGATCTTCCAAAGTCATGGCCCCAGCACAAATTCAATGATGATCAGCACGAATTCCATGATAATCCCACCAGATAACGGTAACAATAAGGGCGACGATTACGACACAGGTATCTCCGAGCAAATGGTCCACCTCATATTTTCCTGTTTGATGATTGTTTTTGGCATTATTTTCGCTTTCCTGGGCCAAAAATTGGAGAAAACGGTTTTCTTCTTATGCGGATTTTTCGCCGGTGTCGCCGGCTCTCTTTACGGATTACAATTCATCGAAGAAAGAATGCTGATCAACGGTACAACATTTCCAAAACTCGCGGAGTATATCATCTGTATGGCTTGCGGGTTATTAGCAGGGTATATCACGAAATCCCTGATAAAACTTGCAATGTTATGTCTCGGCACTTGTGTTGGTTTGTTAGCCGCGAGTTGGGGGTGGCAGATTCTCGATACTTGGGACTGGTGGCATTATCACGTATCGGAACACGTGCATGGTTCCATTCCTCTCGTTCTCCAAGTATGTTGCGGTTTGTGCCTTGGATTATTATTGCAGACGAAAAAAGGAACCGATTTGATGTTCATTGTGGTCACGAGTGTTTTGGGGAGTTACGTTTTCACGGTCGGAGGTAATGAACTGCATAAATCCTTCGACGGGACTCTCTATTGCCCACTATGGACACCTGGAGCGATGATCGAGCATCGAGCGCAGCTGCTGAAATTGGCGGATTCGCACTTTTGGATTCTATTTGCGGTGTGGGTATTTTTGGGGGTTTCCGGCGCGATCACACAGTGGCGACACCGCGAAGAGAAACAGAAACGTCATCAGCGAAGGCGTTCTAGCTTGATGAGGAATCGGGAGGACGGAACACCAAATGGTAACTGTGTAGATTATGGGGGTGAACATCATCACATTCATGTGCGTCATTCTGGTGGTCCCGTGAATTATGCACAGCCCAATAGAAGCAGCAGAAATTACGGTGATGGCGATGACGGTGTTTGTTACGATGATGCGGGTTACGCAGGAGGTGCGGGAGGGCCTTATCAGGTGCAGTATCCGGCGGCGCAGCAGATGTATCCGATGCAACCGATAGTGCAACAGCCTGTTCAGTTGGTCCAGCAACCAATTCATGTGGTCAATCCGACGATGATGCAGATGTAGAGGCTCTTTTTCTGCACTTAAGGGGATTATATAGCGGCGTTCTCGTAGAGGTGCGTGTCTACCTGACAATGTGAGAGCATGCATTTCAGTTTTTTTTCAAGAATTCAGTGACATATAATTTGATTCCAATTGAATGTCGAATTACCAGTTGAGCCGGGGGATCCGCGGAGAAGAAAGCAGCGCTTTCAAAACAGCGGTATTACCGTCGAACAGATTCTGTGACCCTTGCAGGGACCAACTTTTTAATGTCTCGGCCAGATTCTCTGACCCTTGTAGACAGTCTGGCTCATGTGTACTTAGAAAAGTGTATATCACTAAATAGATTACCAGTCTCAAGACATGTTATTAAAACACCGACTGTATAATGTTTGCAGTTGAGGCCATGTGCTTTAACTTTTCTATATGTGTGTCAATCGAATCCCAATACTCGAATCCCAATATTTATTCTGCTTATGTTAAATTTGCGACAGCATTGAGAGCAACCCAATTTGAATTTTTCGTGATTTTCCCAAGACTCTGATCGGACCCATTTTGACGTTTTCAATGTATTTGTTTTTCCTTAAAGGCCGCTTATAATATGCGAGTGATGTGTGGATGCTTTTTTCAGACATGGCCCAGGGGGAGTGTGTGCTGCCATTGTTCAGAAGTTTTGAGACATATGAGGAAAATTTGAGTTTGAGGGCCAGAGAAGCGAGGAAACACCAAAATGTTTGGAGAGCAGAGCGCGAATCACGAATCCAGAGGGCAGAGAAGCGTTTGAGAAACGTTGTGCATGAGAGTTGATTGCCATCGCTGATGATCGCAACAGACTATAAATTTCTCCTCACATCATTAAATCCCGCTGATACACCCGGCTAGAAACGAGACTGTGTTGGCGTCCTTTTTGCTTGCTATTCTTTTGAGTGGATCATTTGAAAGCCCGAAGCTTTTGTTTATTACGGTGACAGTCAACATTAAGTGTAAGAAAGACAAAAACTCTCTATCTCTCTATTTTTGCTTCAATCATCGACTATTTCTCGTCGATTTTCAAAACTCTTGAATTCAAAATGAACGTGATTCTGACTCCAAATCCAAAGAAAATGGCGTTTCATTCGCGGAAATCTCTGAGTCTTCTTCTCTTCAACTTCTCGTCTATGAACCAAATCGAATTCGCCACAGCAATCTCCCATAAAATCCTGACCGGTATTCCAACAACGTTCAAGAAATCTTGTCTCAACCCGCCTCTTGAAGAAGAAATCCATAATAGGTTGGAATACGGTGACAAAGTCAGAATCAAAATGTCCGCGTATTCTGATAAAGAAGACGGCGGTATGGAATACTCTCCTGACCGCGCGGAACAGGATGTGGTCGTTGGCCGTGCGAATATTCCGGCACTGAACGAACACTTGGACGGGATGTGTGAGGGGGAGATTAGGCGGGTATTTTTTATGGGGGGTTGGGTTTTGTTATGTGATCGGTAGACCTTTTGAGGTTTTTTTTAGGTTTTTGGAGCTTTGAAGTGTTTTGATTTCTTTTTCTTGTTGTTTGGTTTGCTTCTTGTTGCCTTCAGAAGAAGGGTTCATGTTTCGTTTCGTGATTCGTTCGTGTTGATCCATTCCCGTTGACCGTTCAAAAAAAAACAGTTTGTCACTTGTGAATCTCAGAATTTTGTCACGACTCACGAGTTCTCAGTTCAGTTTCTATTCATCCAAAAAAAAGACTCTTCCAAAAGAAAAACTCTTCCAAAAAAAACTCTCTGACAGATCATGACCTGGGTGCATCCAAAGTCTCGTTCTGGTCCTCTGGCATACATGGTTGAGCTCGTCCGCATCATCGGTAAATCTTATCTTCAGAAATACGGTGAGAAAGCGTTGGATATTGACGAGGATGGCGAAGATGATTCCGATTTGGATGATATTGACGCCGTAAAAAGCGGTCAAAACTACCCCTCGGTAAAGAACGTCAAGATCCCAAAGGAAGGTCTTGCTAGTGGGGATACAGCGGATGTTGAGTTTGAAGAAAAATCGGAATCCGAGAAGGCAGAACTGTATGCGGAAAACATGTGGGATGAGTTGTAGACGCCTTCTGGAAAGGGTCTTCCGATCGGTGCAGGAAGGGCAAGTTCATGGAATGCTGCTCTGATCGGGTGATGTGGGAACATAGTAGGTTGGATGAACCGACGATGAGTCTCAGAAGACTCTGGTGATTGTGTTTTTATGTGGTAAATCAAAGGCAAGGAATCTTCAAGACCTGGCCTTCACACAGTTTTGCATGAATTATTTATCTCTTCGCGTGGTTCTAACTTCTGAAATGCATGCAGTCTGACGACGTCACTTATTTGGGTTGCCATGTTTGCCATCTACCCTTGCTGCCATCACGGCAACGATTTATTCTGAATGATATCTCTGAGATAATTTGAGTTTCAATTTTGTTTTTTTACAGTTATCAGATGTCTTCATTTATGATGCAGATTTTACATGTCATTGGTTCCTCTTGAGGCATGCAGCATCAGTCAATCAATCATATGTTTTTGGCAAAAAATTTTTGCATGTCACAAATTCGTTGCAGACAAATTTGATGTCACTGAAAAAGGTACTTCCTGCTACAAACCGAAGTGGTTCTTCAATCGGCATTGCCATTCATACAATCTGGATTGCATTATTCTGGACTCCATTATCCATGTCCAATGATTTGAAATGAGAAAAAAAATCCCTTGTCTTACATCTTGTACAGTTTGTTCTGATTTTTTTTCCGGTCTCGGCAAAGCTGGCTGCGTATTTTTGGGAGCAATCATTTCTTTTCACACACAGGCCTGATATCAGCAAATTTAATTGCGCGAATTCTGGACTGTCTTAAGAATTCTCTTTCGAATCACAGCAGCGTTGAGGAGGTATTCCCTTTCGCAATTGAACTCGTGTTTTCAAACTGCGTCATCATTATCAACCGTTTTGATATTATCGGGGTAAAGTGCTTAATTTTTGAAAGTCCGTAACGGCTCTCTGTTTTCGAAGTTTTCGTCGAGACACATTCTCTAACGTTACTAGCGTTTGGGATTGTCTGATTCAGACAGTCTTTCAATCTGACTCTTTGAAATTCATTCGAAAAGAAATCGTCATCTACTTCGCTCGAAAAAAAATCATCACTTATCTTAGATTTGAATTCGGGATCTAGTGAAGAAAGTATCGAGCCTCGACATTCTTTTTAAACTTATTTTCCATCGTTATCTATCGAGATTCTGATTTTCCATCGTTCTCTATTGAGATTCTGATTTTCCAATCTATTGAGATTGTGCGAAGTTGTCTTTTAAGTTTTTTTCTATTGGGATGTGACCGTTTCGAAGGTGCCATTTTTTTCTACTGACATCGAGTGCTACACTTACTCAAACAAAATAACTTTAAATCATATGAAGTGACAGTCGTTCAACGTATTGAATTAGAGTCAGCCTGAGAGTTTCATTTTCCGATCAATCATTATCGACTCAAAATCTAGAATATTCAAAATCTTAAAAGCTTAGTTTGGTTTGAGAGTCTGAAAGCCGTGTGGTATTGATTCTGAGGCTGTTTAAGTTACAGCAGAGCCGCGATTGTTGCACCAGAATCATTTTGTAGATTTTTGTTGAAGATCCCAAAATTAAAACTTTCGGGAACCAATTTTGAAGCGATTCTATCGTGTTTCTTCTAAATTTGATCCATCGACTCTATTGAGTATTCGAGTTTCGTTTCGTTATTCTATTTCATTTTCCGTCTTATTGTCTATTGAGTCTATCGTGATTCTGATTCATTCGGAATCTTTTATCCATCCAAAATTTGTTTGAAAAAATTTGTTTGAAAATAGGACGATAGAGAGCAGCCAAAAGTAAATACTGTTCTCGCGATATAATTTTCTGAATGGATTTTAGCTCGCAAAAACATTGCAGCTAAGGTCGTATAAGCATCGTATCAGGATTGTAGTCTTGTATAAACATACTGATTTTAGGTCGTTCTAGTAAAACGGTACCATTGATATCGATAATCGATAATCGAAAGGGTTATACGATTGATATCGAAAGAGGAAAAAGCCGTCCATTATCTGGATAAAGCCGTCCATTGTGACTCTAATTTCTAATTTTGTTTCCAATTTTTTCAATTCTATCGCAGAATCAAGATCATCAAAATGCCCTCTATCAAAATGTCCTCCTCTAAAACGGGATCTAAAACTATCAAGGTCTTCAGTGCGGCAGAAGTCTTCTTCTTCTCCTACTACGCGGAAGCAGTGACTGTGGATTCGAACTTGAGTGCTAATCATTGTGGTCTGGTCTCAGATTTGAGCGCTAAAAAACATTGTCATGGTGCTATGGACGGAGCAATCCAATTCGGCAACATAATCCAATTTGGAGACATCACAAAAAGTGCCACCACTCTCAGGGCGCATAAGTCTCTTAACACGACGCCTGCTGGAATTGCCAGTGATAATTACAACAGTAATCGTAATCCTTTCCTCAGTGACAGTACGAACTCACAAAAGTCTTGGGGTAATACTAATAAATTTGATTTCAAACCCCTCCTGGAGGTAATTCATTCGGCTCCATCAGATTCATTTGAGAATAATCATCCCAGACAGTCACACACTAAGCCTGCTGGCGCCGGCGTAGAAACCTTGGGCCTATTGACGAGACCAAATCATAATGCTCGTGGCAGAAACGGTTTTCCGCCCCTGGGTGGCTCAGTGGGCCCATCCCTGCAAAGCCTAGCCTTGAAAAGAAAAAACAGTCTTGACAAGGTGCGGGAGAAGGATTCGGATGATTCTTCTGATGAGTAAACTGGAGAACTTCACAAAGAATTTGAAAAAAGAAAAGGAAAGAATTTGAAAAAAGAAAAGGAAAGAATTTGAAAAAAGAAAAGGAAAGAATTTGAAAAAAGGAAAAGAAAAGGAAAAGAATGATGGCCATAGCTCTCGCAAAAGGCCATCGCAAAAGGCTATCAAGTCTCTCTGCAGCAAATCTAAGATCTCTGTCATGTCAAATCTAAGAATTTGAAAGTTCAAACTTATCTCATGATGCTATGCTTATGCTATCAAGCTAGCACTATCAAGCTAGCAGTTGTAAGTACTATCAATGATCACATTCCATATCGCCTTCCATAGACGTAGCATTCAATCAACTCTCAAGGACACGTGTAGTAGCCCACATTATGAGAGATATGAGAGCTTTCATTTTTCGACACCCACCCTAAAAGACTTGAAATCTAAAAACTGATTGTACTGCTTTGATTTCGAAGCAGTGAATTTGTGAGTACTCGGGGTCCCGACGATTCTTGTTCCCAACATGAAAAGTTTTCTAAAACCTGAAAAGCTTTCTAAATACTGTAGTGCAGTATACTACCGTGATTCGTTGATAATGTTGAAGACTTTGTTAACTGTTGATATCATATCGTAACGGTATCAGCAAAGACAGTCTACATTCGAATCTGGAAAAAATGCATCTGGAACTCTGGGAATTTTTACAGGGACTCGAGGAAGTCAATTAACAATTTATGAGTCTTGTATCTCCACATGAACAGTTACTGGAGTTACGTATACCACTAGAGAATGAGCACCGTCTCGCATTATGGAGACTTCTAGTAGAGAACGATGTCTTGCATTATGGAGACTTTTTTTCAGCCAACAGATTAGCCTTGCAACCAAAAGTTGTAACCAGATTAGCCTGTCAATGAATTTATGAAATCTCAGAGTCAGTTTTTTGTCTTTTTTGGTAAAAATTTTGAAATTATGATGTCAGTGTCATTACCAATGTCAGTGGAAGAAGTGACTTCCAGAGATTGGCAATACGGTAAACAGTTAAAGTTTTGATTCATGTTTTTTCAAAGCGTTATGATTGAAAATTTCAACGGTAAGTATCGCCGTGTTTGATAAGTGCTGATTTCGGAAATTTCGCATACTCATTATCGATGGTTAGCTCTAAAAATCCTTTGATATTGAAGTTGACATTGCGAATTCCAAAGAGAAAACTTTTTTCACGAAAAACTATAGACAGACATGGTTTGGAAATATCATATAATATATTTCAAAAAAGCCATTTTCAGCGCCAGAAGTCGAATTCTATTGACACAGCCGGCAGCAGTACCAAGGTCCAACACGATCATGATCATGATGTCTAGTAGTACATAAAGTTTATAATAATCATATCCTGAGAAACTTTGATTGACTGATTTGCGTTTTTCAGTTTTACAACATTTGGAATCATTTTTGGTATACAAGATTGCTTGGTATACAAGAGCTATACAAGAGCGGACAAAGCTCAGGTGTTAAACACCGTGTTTGGTTGTAGGATGGTATGGATATCGGGTTTTTATTTTTTGGATGCATAATGCAAGCACAAGGTGGTATGCAAGCGCAAGAAGATGATAAAAGAGAAGATGATAAGATCTCGCTGACTAAGTCACGCAGTTTGGTATTGTTGTCAGAAGAAATTTAGAAAAGCGTCTCTGCTATTTGGGACTGTTGAAGGAGTCTCTCATAGACTCAGACGTAGGTTAAATCTACGGAAATTTCGAAATCATATGACCCGTGTAAAGACGTAAAGACATCAAGTTCAACGGAATTGAAAAAGGATGACAAAAAGAATTTTCAAGGGAATGGAAAGAGATGAGAATTTTCGGCAAAATGAAAAAACAGAAAGGAAAAGGCTACGTATTATTAAGGGCCCTGGAGTCGGTCTCGAACGAGTGAATAGTGATTATAACTCCGAGAGACGCAGTGTTGATTCCAAAGTGGTCCTGAGAATTTTGAATTTTCCTAAGTCAAAAACAAGAAAATTTTCCTAAGCCAAAAGCAAGACAAAGCCTTCCTAAGAGGCTAAGTGACTTTTTTGAGAAATTTGAGTCAATTCCAGATGTCAGATGTGATTGGCACTGACAGATATACTGGAGTGACGATCTGTTGAAGTTTTGGTGGAATCGGACAAAGATTCAGAAAGACAGATATGTTGAAGTTTTGTGATTCTGGATACACAATTTTGGATATTTTGGAGATTAGGATATAATTTTTGGAGATTACATCTGTCTGTTGGAACAAAAAAGAAAAGAACGGACCATCATCAATGGACGTATTGATTTGACCGCGGGACTATATCATCTTGTTTGGGATATTTGTCATCTTGTTTGGGATTTGTCATCTTGTTTAGGATTTATCATCTTGTCAATGTTTGGAAACGTTTGGAAAAAAAAGATTACTCTTTTGGAAGGTGTACGACCACTTCGAAATTTGGATAATTCAATCTTGAATGATTCAAGATTGATTCAGATTCAAGATTCAATTGAATCGGATTGGCAGTTCAATCGGACTGGCAAGGGGCCTTTTGGAAAGAATCTTCAAGTGGAAAGAATCTTCAAGTTCGACGCGTTCGAGATTGTTGGAATCGTATGTGGAGGCATTACAGTGTTCACAAGGAGTTGGAGCCTGCCAGTCGTTTCCCGTTGTTGTGAATTTAAAGAGTCCGATAATCATTGTGACGGCGTTATAACTTTTGCGAATCATGGTGACAGTTTGAGTTTTCAGTTTGAGTTTTTCGATTGCGAATCATATTTTATGACAGTGCGTGCGGAGCGTCATACTCAGCATATGCGACATCGGTCTCTTCAGCGAAAATCATTTTTGGGTTACAAGTGGAAATTTCTGCTCGACAGTAAAGATTTCTATTCATGTGCGAGTCTTTCACACCACATTAGAGTTTCTGCGGAGCGATTCATTTAAGTCTCTTCTAAGTTTCATGACATTGATGTAATACAAACAGCGGTGAGCGAGTGAGCGAGCATCTCAAAATCTAAGCGTTGCGTGCATGATGCGAGTGACCTGCGTTGCGTGCGTCATTGATGCGAGTGCTTTGAATGTCATTTGATTACAATAAATATGCGAGTGCTATTTATCTACCATCATCATGCGAGTACCACCACCCGGAGCGCCTTCCGCAATTATATAGAATCTCTTGAATCTCTTGAACTGAAATTTCAGAACACGGCTTGAGCTATTTGTTTCTAACCTCGTAGAGTTGTGAAACGTCTCCTGAGCTTGCCTTCCTGAGCTTGCCATCGGCTCGTCATCACAACCTCGGTTCTTGGAGGTTTATAGGTCTATCAAAATATTTCTACCAAGTTCACGTTCAATCATTTCAACAACTCTATAACTATTTAAACGGTAAACCAACAAAAAAAATGTCACTGAAAACCATGAAAACTGCTATTTCGATTTCCGTCTGGCAGTGCTATTTCTGCCTAACGCAGGCGGAGTCCGGAAAGTCTACTATGCAGCAGACGGCTGGAACCACATGTGACGCTTGTCGCCCAATTTTTGAAGTGCCACCAACGATTGGGACAGCTGCCATCAACCGGAAACCTTCAAGCGCCGCTAAAAGGGACGGCAACCACAAAAAATATGGAAAAGATACGAATTACAACAAGAGCTTAGAGGTGGGGTTTGTCCGCTGAAAACAATCCTTGTTCGTTTACAAACAATCTACCACCAGGAGTACAAGATGCTTGAAAAAGTTATAAGAGCAATATTATTTCTTCACTACTTAAGCCATATTATGATGCCATTTATGATTGAGTCTTTCCAAAACTTAAAGTGAACTTCAATAATTTCAAACTTCAGCTATACCTGGTATAATACCAGAATGATGATTATATGTTTGTTAAACTCAGAGTCAGTTCTCAGAGTCATAGGTCTAGTCGCATTGCTATATCGATCATCAACGAAATTTATTATCGTAACAAAGTTTCCTATTACAAACCTGCAACAAGCTTTTGAAAGCAATCATCTGCCGTGTATCCCATGGTATTCTGTATCTCCGTAAACGGTAACGGTATTGATCCTGAACCGGTACTATCGGCAAACCCTGCTGCATTGCGAGTCATTGAAAATTTTGCGAGAAGGCTTGAGATACGTGGACGCATGAAGGGAGATGTCCGAATTGAGTTTTCAGCTCGGAATCTTGCTTTCGTGACGTTTTTTTGTATCGTAGAGTTAAATAGCGACATTGTGGGGGACTCTCTAATATCAGGAATACGAAATTAGGAAATACGAAATTTGAAAATACGAAATTTGAAAATACCGACGCGAGAATCGACTCAGTTACGAGTCAGCTGGAGGCTGTCATTGATGCAGAAGAACTGGTCCATATTATGATGCAGAAGTTTAGAACATTACTATTTTAAAAAGAAAAAGAAACAACAACTACATGCTCCATACCTAGATTGAGAATTGAACTCCGATGCTTTTGAGAATTGAACTCCATATAGCTGTTATAACTTAGACAACGACGAATATATCTCAGCTCGATGTCGCCATCTCGACCGACGACTATCGACGATTATTATGATCATTGATGATTTATGATTCCTATGAAAAAAACAAAACTTCATTACCGTTGATCCAATGGCATTCTGAAATTCAAACTGTATTGATCATGAATCGATATTGTCGGTCCCCAGGTGCCCCTGATGCATTGCGAGTCATTGAAAACTATTAACTAGATTAGATCTGTAATTACTAATTGAATTTGTTAGACTCAATGTTAGGACTCAATGTCAGGAATCAGGATCTTGCTCCCGCTGCGGGACCCCGCAATAGTCATTGACTCAGTAATGTCAATGGAAGGCAGGTCTCGTTGTTGTCTGTCCCGATGGGACAGTCTGATTACAGTTTTTTTCTTTACGTTCTTATCATGATTGTCATTGATTTAGCATTCTGGTTAACTTTTGTGCAGCATAGTGTGTTGGAAGAATTTTACTAGCTTTGAAGGTAGTACGACAAGTTTGTTTGAAGGACCTAGGTGTGGACAAGTTTCACGAAGGAGAAGAAGAACACTGAAGGAAGTTCTGAGAGGCGCAGAGTCCGCAACAATGGCAACGCCATTGCCAAGAGAAAAGATCGCCAAGAGAAAAGGCTAAGAAAAGGAAAGAAGCCTTCTTAGAAGGCAACAGGTTGCAACAGCAGCCAGCTATTATAATTTTATACTGTATCGTGTGAAACCCTCTTAAGAGCGCCTGTTTTTGGGGTGGTTATTAGATCGGCTCCACTGGGCAGCCTCTTACTGGAAGGGCCCTAGATCTAACCTGGCCGGTGTGAGATGCACCCGCGTGAGAATAGCGGTAAGGGCTGGCGCCCCCATATGGATATGGATATTATAACTTTATAGACGAAAAACATGTTGGAAAAAGGTTCGGACTAAATGAGCGTCAGGCAATCCGTGGGACTATGCGAAATCCGTTCGAATGTATTCCGCTTTTGCATCGCGAAAAGCGGTAAGTATTTCGAAAAGCGGTAAGCGCCTGTTCACTTTTTCATCGTGATCGGATGCCGACCTTTTTATTGAATTCAAATCTTTTGCTTACGTAAAGCTCAACTGTGAAAGCGTGTGATCGCTAATTTCTATGTCAAGATTCAAGAACTCATTTGATTTGATTCTGATTTTTCTCAAAATTTCAATCATGGATCATGATGCTAATCATATTGCAAATTGTCAATTTAGAATCTGAGTCTACTAAGTTGGTATTAATTATCAGCTCGGGCAATGGTGGCCTCTCACAGCAGCTGTATTGTCTTTCAGGACAATTTAAATCGCTGTGAAGGCTATGAGTCTCTGAGACACTAGCGCGCGAAACTTAAAGGATGTCTTCAGATTCCTTTTGAAACTTCTTCTCCCCCAGTAAATTTGAAAGTCTGGAGCCTACATTTCAGAAAAAAACTTGTCATCTTCAAAGAAAGATTTGTGTCGGGTGCCTGAGAGTCTCAATTTGGCATTCGATTTGCCATTCGAGAACATAAAGAGTCCATTCATTGATATTCGATAACAAAATTCAAACTCAACCAAAAACTGATAAAAAAACCTAAAAGGTGTCCTGTCGGTATCGAGAAACAACGCCAACGTTGGTGTTAAAAAAATTGAAGAAAAGCTAAAAAAATGGTGAGCACTATTACTAAGCAAAAAGCACTAAACAAAAGAAACTTATATGATTCGCATTCCCCATAACTACAGTTACTAACAGTACCTAAGTTGTAGCTATTGAAAATTTGAAAACTTAATGATCCGATCAACGTAAAGAATAATTTGAAAAGCGATTGAAATTTGACGTCCCCTGGCAGCGATAACTTTAAAAAGTGATTTTCGCGACGCCCCGAGAAGCTAGGTTTTAGCTTTTGAAATTCCTAACAAATCTATTTAAATTTAGTGCTTCAAATTCAACATTGTGAAATTGGTTAATTTTATGAAATGATTAGTTACATATGATATGAGAAATGATTGCTAAATAATTGTGAAATGATTCATGATTTCCACTATTGAGAGATACAGATTCACGAATTTCTTGAAGGTTGGTACATGGTAGCATTATGATTGAATTATATAAGAACTTGAAAAATTGAATCAGATTCCATGGTGTCATGCATTGTGTTGGTCAATGTGTTCGTGAGCTGGAGGTGCGGAGTTGAGTGGAAGGCCATGATGTCAATGGGGAGGATTCGGATATGATTGGATTCAAGGCTCTCAGTGACAGTGTTCAAAATTGCGACATGTTTGTGCAGAGTGCGGTCAGAGGGATGCGTTGTGATGTGGTGCGGAGATTTTCAGTGACAGTGATCTTTGTGGGGAGGGCAATGACAATGTCATTGAATGTCACTGGCGTGTGATGGTGATGCTGTTGGTGTCACACCAGGAGTGGAGATCGGTACTACTACTGAGGAGAGTAGCCGGAGGAGAGTTGTGATTGATGTCATCATGGTGTGGAACATCACTGTGTGGAAGGATACTAAGTCTACATGTGTCATGGAAATCGATTGTGGGACGTCGTCGACGTTGCGTCGACTCTCGAGTGACAAGTTACAACTTTGTTAACGAAAAAAAAAAAAAAAAGCATTGATTGTGTGATATATAAATTGGAAAAAACGAGTGGAGAGTAAAGAACTGTGAAAGGGAAAAGGGCATTGACTGAGCCAAAAAAGGTAACAACCAACTTCTGAAGTTACTTCAGTTCCTTCAATTTTCGATCGAAGACTGATCTATCTTTCGAACAAGAAAAAATGGCTCGTTGCGGTACGTCGAATTTCCGGCATGGAACGGAGCACAAGTCATGGATGGCATGGGATGGCTTCTGGCGGGAAGGGCTGGACAGGGAGTGTGCAGACCATCCATATCACCCCTGGAATATAAACACGACGCCAACACCTACATATTTGGGGGCTAGAACCGAGCAAAACGTATATACTTTTTACAGATAACATGTTTTTCATATTTGGATTTGATTCTGTATGTTTGTAAGTGCCTTAACTTTGTCACCAGTGATTCGTCATAGACTGACAATGAATCGAATTCATGTATTCAATGATTCTGAAAATAACCTCTAACAATTTTCCCAATTGAAAAAAACCTTAACAACATTGAAAAAACAGGACAACCAGCTGCAAACCTGGCATAAGAAGAGGATGGGTATAGAAAGGCCGTGGGCGGGAAAATCAGCATGCCATAGTCCACGTTTTCACGGACACAGCGGAATGCCTGTCACGATGCTCAGCTTGATAAAGTATATGTTTTTTTTGATACAGCGATGTCATGGTCTTTTTCGTTTTGGAAGGTGTTTTGGTATTCGGTTTGGCAGGTTATTTGAATTTCGTATTCGGTTCGGAAGGTGTTTTTTGTATTCCTATTGATTTGGTTCTCGAAAAGTTCTTCATTGACATGGTGTTTATGCTTGATCATGGAATCATATGGAATTGTTCAAACCCCCATATGAGTCTCCAAAAAAAAAAAAAATCCACCTCGAAACTTAATTTGAAAACCAGAGCAAAGTCCCAACCCGATCTAATCGCACATGACGGGCGAAATATGCACGATTCATATCCAGTGGATCAACCACCATCGGGTAGGAAAGCGATGTATCATGGCCATAGTGGAGGCAATGGAGGAGGAAGGTCAGCACGATCTGGGAGTAGCACAGCGAGGTCGCAATCTAGCGCCATGATCTCAGCAAGAAGCGATAATGGAAGGGGAGGAGGTGGTGCTAGCAGGAGTAGAAATTTTACCAGAGGGGAAAGACCACCGATGGCGTTGGCTAGGTGATATAGAAGACCACAGCGTGACGTGAAGCAGTTCAGCGCAATGAGAATGAAAGGACATGGGAGAAGAAAGCTGTGGCTTCATCTGAGCCGTTATCGTTCTACATCTTAGCATCTGACTCATCATCGTTTTTATCATATCTATTCTTCGTGTCTCTATCACAAAAATCAATCACATTTTTATCGTATCTCACGACACCAATCTTGTCTATCGTCGTTTCTCAGAATATCTATTATCTATCATCAGGTTTCTCGCATCTGTCATTCTCGCATCTGTCATCATCCTGGAGTTCAGAAATTTCGGAGAGAGTACTCCTTTTTCAGAGAGTATCCCGCCGAAATTCCTGAACATTTTAAGCATCTTAGTTTCCAAGTGTGCATCTAAATTTTTTCGAGCTTGTTGTGAATATTATATACAGCAGCTCGTCGGATTTTGTGTCTAAATGAACTTGTCAAGACCAGTATTTATCTAGTGATAAAAATCATTTTGAAAACAGTTAAATCGAGTGGAGTATCGAGTCACTCGTTGTGCCATATGATCTGTTTAAATTATTCGTCAGGCCGAGAAATTCGAAGTTTTGAGAGGTTTGAAGGTTGTTTGTTTCTAAGGATCTTATATGTTTGTGAGCGTTGTCATCAGCCATAAGACTGTCACTCTGGAACTGATCTGAAAATGAATCGGCAACCCATGAAACACGATACATGATGCCAGTCGTTGTTGGTTGGTAGCAATGGCATTGATTCCCGACATGAGACACGACATATTGACATGAACATATCAACGCAAGGATGGTCTCTGTGAATAAGTAGTACCTGAAATGTGCTTGCGTTTGTGTCGAATTCTCAATGCTGAACTTGAAGAGGGGGACTGAAAAACAGAGAGCTGGGAAAAACATCATGAGGGTGAGAAATCAGTTGTCAGGATGAGAGGGAGTTTCTCCAAGACCGTATTTGGAAATCGTCATCAAGGAGACTGACCGTCACGCGGCATATATGTGCTAGAAGATTCGAGGAGAAGAATGACTCGATTCCCAAGGTCAAGCGCATTTGAGGGAGGAGATTCGACAATCAAGCTCGTATGCCGCATCATGCTTGGAGCAGGCGGACAGTATTTGATGTTTATCATTGCATTTCGATATTTATCACTGCATTGCGATTGTGTTATCAATTACCTAGGGTGTTTTCTTTTTCTCTCTTTCGTCAGAAAGAGAGAAATTTCCCACTGTTTGTGGTGGAGCGATTTTTTCTCATTCGAGGCAAAATCCTTTTCCAACACGTTTTGTATGGAGATATATTGAGAGGAGGTGGTAAAAAGGGTACTTGTAGAGGAGGTGCTGAAGATTCAAGAAGCTTTTGGATCAGGAGGAGCGTGGATCAAGAGATTTCACACTGAAATCTTTCAGAAGCCTGAATTCTCTCTAACAAAGCCAAAGAAGCCGATATGCAAGTGGTTTGATTTCTCGAAACAAGAGTGCCAGGATCATTCCAATATCGGTGATAATCGGAGGTGGTTTGACTTGTTGAACTTAACTTGAAGGCGGCTTCTCGATTTCAATTCCAATATCGGGCGCGATATAGGTCCAGGAGGTGGCTGCTTGAATCGTTGTGGATTGTTTTGGAGGCCCAGGTCCCGAGGGTCGGTCAGTGTGGTGGTTTTTTTTTGTATCGGTGTGGGTTTTTTTTTGGCATCAATTTTCAAAAGTGGAGTAGTTCAGAGTCATTGAATTCTTGCAGCACAGGAAAATAGCTGAAGTGGTCCTTTAGAGTCAGGAGATCGATTGAGTATTCATTTTCGTTTCTTATGTCGCATACATAATCTGTTCTAGTATCGTTTTCATACTATTGAGGTCTGTTTTTTCTGATTTGCTGCCCTAAATCAGTGCAGGTCTCAGACTTTTCGAATTCTTTCATTTCGTCACTTTTTAAACGTATGTCATTTTTTAACCGTATGTTACAGATTGTCATTTTTTAACCGTATGTTAACCCATGAGCTCAGTCCTGACTCCTAACGAGTACTGTATATGAAATTCAATTGTAAACATTTTCGAAACAAGCAATCGTATATGTAGCATTCGTAACAAGCATTCTCACATCTAACATCAGGCATTCCTATATGTAACAAGCAGTCTGATATCGTTCTGAATCTTTAGTAACTCAAAGTTGTTAATCGGTCAAGCCGATTTCATATTCAGGAATCTGAATTCGATTCCGGCCAGTTTTTCTTCTTTCGTTGTTTTTCATTGAATTTGTAGAGTTTTTTTTTCTTCTTGTATGTCTGTCAAGATCATTATTCCTATTACCACTCAGGACGTAGTTACCGTTACGAAGGTATTGCTGAGGTTTCTTATCACTTCCGTAGGTTTTTCATCAGAAAAGTTCTTATTTGATTCGTATTAGTCTGTAGACAGAAGGTAATTGGCAGAACTGAGTAACATGTATTAACAAGGATTATCTTTCGAGAACTGTCAGCGAGAAAACCACGACGAGGACACAACTAACGTTACGAAAATTTAAAGGCTCAAAAGCTTGACAATAATAATCACGACGAACGCGTGTGTGTCCGGATACTAATCGAAGACGAACGTGTGTGTGTTGGTATCACGAGTCACAACACCATTCAGACGTTTTGAAGGGGTTGTAGGGAGAGAGACGTAGGGGAGATTGTGGAACATCTCTCGCTACGATCTCTCAAAAAAAATCTTCCAGATTCCAGAAGGAGTCTGGACGGCGAACAAGAAAGTCTAAGACGCAATCATTTGAGACACGGGAGATACTTATTCGGTATTGTGTTGCTCTTTTGATTTGCGTTGCTTTTTTGATTTCTGATTGGTGAATTCCTTTCTGATCGCAACTTTCTCAGTTGGATTGATGTCGAACACCTTGTGGCCCGACAAAAAAATCTCAACCAATTGAAATCATTTTCAGGTCGTCGCATCGCGCAACCGACTGGTAACGCGGCAAGGTTACCTACGACTACTTACACAACCAGCAAGCAAGCCAGAGGCTACAGTACCCATCAACTTCAAGCAAAACAGATACTGCCCATTAGGTTTCCCCAAAACAAAAGAAAATGTACGGCCAACAGCAAGGGCATTACTCCTATGCCGGGATGGAAAACCCCTACTCTCTCGGTGAAAACGGAGTTTCTGCGAATTTGGACGAATCCGAATTCCCGCCTGATTCGTCGAATCCAATGAGTTGGCCGTATTTCAATTCGGGAGTTTCTGGCGTCGATCCACAATATGGAGGGAATCCATATGCAGGTGCCGCCGCTTATGGAAATGCAGCTGCTGCTTATGGGGGAGCTGCTGCTGGCATGGGAGCTGCTGCCAACATGGGAGCTAATATGGGTGGTTTGAACCCTTATGCAACAGCTGCTAACGCGGCCTATGCTGCTACCAACGCGGCGATGAACATGACAAGTGGTGGATATCAGTGTCCAGAAACCGCTGGTGGACATGGAGCGAGTTATTGTGCTACTCAAGGGACGACTTATGCCAATCAAAGTTCACAGCAGGCACAAACAGCATCCACTCTTCATGCCAAACCATCATATCCGAACTTACCGCCGCTTCCTGGTGGTCCACCGCCACCTTTGCCTGCAAATCTGCCACCACCACCGGCTGCTGGAAGTGGAACTCAAGGCACTACCAAGGACTACTTCGATTCGGGAAATTTACAGTACGCGGAACACCCGTCGAGCCATTACCTTATGCCTGACAACGCTGCAAGTGGCGCTCAACAAACTCAGAGTGCTTTCGGTGGCAACATGAGTTCTTTTGGTAACATGTCAAACACGACCTCTGTTTCAAACACGAACTCGGGAGGTGTGCCAACTAGTAGCCAACAGCACTCGCAGCAGCCAGGAACGACCACTCCAGCGAAGAAAACGCCTGGTGGCAGTAGTATGGGTGGTTCCAATGCAAATGCGAGTGTGAACACCGTCGGTTTCGCGTCTGCTGGCGGCCTCAACAGCACCTCTGTACCAAATCCTTTCGGTGAGACGCCTCTTGGTGCCAAATCAACGAAACATGGTAACCGTGATCCGTCCGCTAGTCCGATGGCATCCTCACCAATGAGTGCAACTCCGATGGGCGCGCGATTCGATCCTACGCTCTCTACCCCGGCAGCGATGTTTCACCATCTCGCAAGCGGTGGCGCATTACCTCCTCTTTCCGCGGGTCTCGGAGGTCCACCTTCTGCTCCTGCCGCACCGCCACCACTAGGATCGCCAGGAGGCGCGCCAGCGCCGCCTTTTCCTGCACCACAAGCGGCTTTGGCACGGAACATTGCGGCGGCAGGAGCTGCTGCAGCAGGTGCAGCTGCAGCACAAAAGGGAGCGCAAATGGCAGCTTATGGGGCTGGAGCAGGTGGTATGGGAGCGCAACTCGTGGGAGCACAAAGTCAAACTCAAGGGCAACTTCCGCAAACTCAGATTCCGCAACAGGGAACCGGTCTCAACCCAAACGCGCATCATTATCCGTACCCGGTTCCGCCGCTGCCGCCACCAAAGGGGGCTGCAATGGCTGCATCAGGCCCTGGAGGACTTGCAGGTACATCTTCGTACGCCAGCTATTACTATCACCTTGCAGCCGCCGCGGCCGCCGCTGCAGCGGGACAAACGCCTTACGCAGACCCATCGACGATTTACACCGCTGCCGCGACCGCAGCGGCAACAGCTGCAGCGAACATCTATACAAGCGGAGCAGCGGCGCATCACATGGGAGCAGCGGCTAAAGGACATTATTTGGGCTATGACGGGTCTTTCGTGGGAACAGGGCAGAAGGGAGACGGTTATGGCGGTGGAAAATATGGAAAATACGGCGGCAAGAAAAACAGTTACAAAGATTCACAGACGTCCGTAACCAAAACCGAATACGCCAGCTCGAACTGGAACGACGATGCTGGGAAAAAGTGGAATCAGGGGAAGGGATATTCCTATAAATGGGGGTCGCAGAAAGACAGCTGGGCGAATAATTGGAAAGGCGGAAAGAATTTCTCTGCCAAAGGAGGTGATTCAAGTTCAAAAGGTGAAGGGAAGGGTGATCCATCTGGTAAGGGCGAAGGCAAGAACAAGACGCAAGTTGCTTTTGGAGCCGAAGCAAAAGACGTCGTCGAAACTAACGATGCAGTCTGTACCGAAAAAGTTGCTGCTTATCATGAAGCGATTGCAGGTGAAACGATTGCGTGCGAAATCGCTGTCTCTGAGACGGAACCTGTTCAGTCTGCGACGACACTGGAAGAAGAAATTACAGGTGTTGAAAATTTCGTCGAAACCACGAAAACAATCGTTGAAACTCAGACAAGCGCAACAACTGGCATTTCTGATAATGCCGATACCTTGATGGTCACTACAACTGCTGAAGTCACGACTACAAATGACGAGAAAATCAATTCCGAACTCAACTGTGACGAGAAAATCAATTCTGAATCACAACTGACCTCAATGACAACGATCTCCTCGACTGCAAGCGCTTCTTTGACAACCGGCCTTCCGACGGTGCCAGAGGATACAACGACTGATGCGACAGTATGTATCGCATCAGCCGCAGCCGCAGCTGGATTCATCGGCGACGTCGTCGGGCCTGTCGAGCCTCAACTTTGTCACGAAACGGGCACTATAGACGGTGATAGTGATCTTCAAGACGGAAAGAGTGATCTTCACGATGGAAAGTGTGCTCTTTCTTCAGCTACTGATGTCACCACAGCTACTGATATCATCGGTGAATCTAAGACGTCAGAAGATGCTATCATCCACGTTGACGCGGTTGACCATGCGGTCGAGTCACTTGACGATGCTATCATTGCGCTTGAGAACACTGTCAGTGCAAAGCGTGGCAATGTCGATCGTAAGGCCTTTGACAATGAGAATAGTACCGGCGCCAATGAGAATGTCATCGTTGCAGTAGATTCATCCGATAATCATATCGGAACGACATCAACCACATTGCCGACGATCATGACAAGCAACACAACTCCTAAAAACACGACATCAATTCTCGGATCGCTATCCCAGAACACAGGGTCAAAGCTGTCACCTGATGACAGTGGAACAACTTTTCCAAACCAAAGTCCCGATTCTCGAAAATGCTTCCGCGCAAGTCCAGACTCTACCTTCGCACCTTCGCCAGACACAAATAACTCGACATCTTCGCCAGATTTGCCCGGTATTGATGATAACATTTCAGAAGAGGAATTGGAAAAACAAATACACTCAGAAGAGGAGACGGACGAAATTGAAAAGAACGAGGTTCAAAGTTCCAATCGAGACTCTTATAATAAAGGTCTTGATCCATTGAATCGAACTCACGAAGGTGAACTACACACGAATCAAAAAGGAAAAGACTTTGGAAAAGATGAGCTAGACGATGGAGACAACAAAATCGAGCTAGACTTAAACGATGAGAGCATGATCCTGAAATCACCCAAAGAGGAAAATATTTCAATCATAGACTCACCGAAAGAAGACAACATCGACTCGCCGATCCACCGCGGATCTGAAACCGAAGACTCGGTCTACCCATGCTCTGAAATTGCGGCCAGCATCGCAGCAAGCGAAGTTTTTGCAGGTTCGAGCTCGGAAGCTGGGTTCTTACAAGGTAGTGGCCCAAGTTTACAAGGTGGACAGCAGCAGCAGTACCTAGGTGGACAGAGTACAGTCAATGTTGGCAATGGCATCTATGCCAACAACGCAACCAAGAATAGCGCTGGGACTGCAAAACCGTACTGGAAACAAGCTACTTCAGACTCGAAGCACTGGAATACCACGAAGAAACAACATTGGGGGAGTAGTAGCTGGAATTCCACGAGCCAAAATCAGGCTTATGGAGGGTACTATGGGAACAAGGATGCTTACCCGGGCAAGGATGCTTACGGTAATCCGATTGGAAAGACTCATGATGTAGGTCAAAACTATTCGGCGTATTCTCAAAATTATCCTGCGATGCCGGGTGCGCATAACACTGGCTCCTCGATGAATGCCAACAGCGCTTGGGGTCAAGTGAGTCACGGTCAACATGGCGCCAATAACTCCTATCAAAGTCAACAACACGGTGCTTGTGGTGCAAATTCATATGCAGGACAGCAACAACACAGTGGTACGAATTCATATGGTACAGCTCATCAAGGGCATCAACTTCAGGGCCCAAATCAGAATTATTCTCAAATGCAGGCTACAGGGGGTGGTGGTGGAATGAATGTAAATGGACAGCAGGGTTGTCAGAATCAACAAACCTCGACGATGAACAGGAATCTCCAACAACAAAACGCCGGTGCACTAGCCGGTACGACGGGATTATCCGGCGCATCCTACGCTCCAAAACAAACACGCGAAGATTTGCGAGCATGGTTTCGTGCACCAGAGGCGCTGGCGATGAGGCTTTGTAACACTGATAGTCCGATCCATATTCAGAATGCAAAATCGATGGACTCCGATGCCATCGGTCACTCTGATGTCGCGTCCGAGACTCAGAGCAACCTGGAAGCGCAGAAGTCAGATACCGGATTCTTAACGCGCGCAGATAGCATGACTCAGTCGCAGAAGCGTGATTCCAATTTGAGTACGAAGCAAGGTATTGCTGGTATCGGTGGAAGCTCCCTTGCAGGTGGAAACATTGCAGTGTCTTCTGAGACATGTCAAACAGGCGGTAGATTGTCTACTGCAACTCTGAATTCGCAACAAGGGGGGAACAACAATTCTTGCGGAGGAGTTCTCCAACAGGACTCTCAACTACCACACCGACAACACTCTTCGCAAAGCTTTACCCAGACACAGCTTGCACAGCAAGGAAGCGCTATGTCGCATTCTCCGCTGCAGCACCAAGGCTCCTCCACCTATGCCCAGAGTGTCTCCTCCGGTTACGGCAGTGGTCTCGACGAATCCTTCCACTTTGAAGACAAGCGATTTTATAGTCAATGTCATCAAAGTGGTTCTCAGCATTCTGGAGGACAGCATTCTGGAGGACAGCACTCTCTCGCGACGACAGGAGGAGCATATGGTGCCAACAGCAATCTCGGTCCCGCCAACATTTCCGCCGTCGCACAGGGGACGTTGGAACGACTTTTCTTGCCCTGGGTGCGCGAGAAGGCGACTGACCTGTTCTTGTTTTCACACAAGAATCATGAAGAGCAGGGGCGGGGTGGAGTCGTGTTTATTTTTTCGAATACGTATGAGGTAGAATGTGGTAATTGGAAATCGAAGAACTGGAAATTCATGAGCGCAAATGCTGTTGGACATCTGGCTATGAAAACCAACCACATACTCAGTGCTTTGCAGAAGTATATTTGTTTCTTTGTTCATTTGAGTGCTTTTTCAAGTTCTTTTTCCTTCGACTGATCAGATTTTTCGTGGTGTTGAGCAGCCAAGTTTGAATTAGATCTGACTGTGGAAATCTCCATAATTTAATTTCTCGCAAAATGACAATTTCTGAATTCCAAAATAAACAATTTCTGAATCCCAAACAAAACACCAGATACGATCCCGAAACGCAGTGTGTGGTTATCGTTTTGGTGTCCTCAGCCAAATTCGACCGTTTCTTTTTTATTCATCCTTCCGACAAAAACCCGATGCGTCGTGCGGGGCCTAATCCTCTTCGACACAACGCGCCCGTGAAATCGACTGACAAATCCAGTCAGCAACTCGTCTGCAAGGGTAAAGGCCGCAATCTGCCTATCGCAGTGAATGCAGGCGCTTCTTCTGGGTGTGCTTCTTCCGGCATAAGTGCAAGTGGATCCTCGGCATCTCTATGTGGTAGTTCTGGTAGCTGTGGCTCCACTGCCAGTTTGAGTCTCGCTGTTAACAATGCTGCTGGTGGTAATGGAAGCAGTGCGCAAGTCGTCGGAGCATGCGATATGGCAGCAGATCATGTTCAACATGAAAAGATGGTATCTACAGGATTGATTTCGGATGAAAACACCGTACCACCAGAGGAAAACAACATCAAAAGCGAGAGAGAGACATTGGTGTAAGTAAGTTGCTTACTCACAGAAAGGATCAATCTTATCTTCGGAAAGGAAAAAGAAAGGAAAAAGAAACACCACCTGTGTTAGTGTACCATAAGGAAATGAATTCGAAAAAATCGCTTGTGTCTACCTGCATGCACGCATGACTGTGATTAATATCGTTTCTTGTGTTTCTTCGTTGTGAATATAATTGGCATAGCTTAAGTTACCACGATTCCCTGTTGAATCACGCTGCATATGATAATCCACATATAGCATAGTAGGACCTACATTAACATAGGACCTAAACATCTATCATATATGTACATCTATATCATATATGTACGTATATCATAATTTTACAATATGAAATTGTAAATACTTACACAAAATGCATAGGAGTCTTCCAAGTTCTTCTAAGTCTTGGTGTTGTTGCCCCCATCATGATCAGATGGTAAGTAGACATATTGCAATCGATAAGTATTTTACCCATGTTTCCGGGTGATATCAGAGTTATAATAATTGGCATATGATTGTATGATATTGAATTCAGCCCATGTTTCAGGGCAGCATATGATTTTGGATAAGTATTCAAGTCGATTCTTGGTCTACCAGGAGCCCATGTTTCGGGTCTCAAAAATTTGGATTCAGACGCGTTCTCGTGTCATCATTCATTTTCCAAAAAATATCCGTCCCTGTGTATTTGGTCTGATTGCAGTCATGATTTATCGTACAGCGTATGTACCTCTCAATATTTATTGCTCAAGTAAAAATCACGTTCGTAAACATCGTAGGATCAGGTTCCTCTATAACATCGTCTTGCGGCACCGGCAGCCAGTATTCGTTTGGTGGAAGATTCGTATGGACCAGACACGTTTGAATTCGTCTCGTGGAAGACGATACGGCTATCTCAGACGCCGATGGCCATTGCAAGAAGGGATGACTCGGAAACTGTTTCGAAAGAGCTCTGGCATATGAATCGTGATCGATTATCATTGATCATTCACATGCTGAAGGCGAGTCATGTCATTGACATCGATTTTTGTCTAAAGCCGTGTCATCATCCGCAAATCGAATCTCTGATACGCAGAGAAACATACATGATACAACGTGGATAGTGGGCCTGGCCGATGGAGTCGCATTTGCCATCATGGTAGCTCTGTATCCAATGGAGTAGCACTCGGTGCACAGGTCGCACTCGCTGCAGGTTCGCACTCGCTGCAGTTTCTTCAATCGAAAGATAATCCTAATCCTGTCAACAAAATCTATCTCTGTACCTACTTAAGTCTCTGCAACCAAATCTCTGAAAAGTCTGTCTCTCTTGAAAATCGAAAAGTTCACAAATTACAATTTTACAAAAGTTTAAAAGTTCTGAATCTTATGTCATTCTGTACACATTCATTCATGATTATCTAATCACATTGTAAAAAAAATCTCATTTCGTATTCTTATTGCAAATGCCTTTCCAATGTCATTTCGTATTCATTCCTTGTCAATGTCAATTTTAGCATTAAATTTCGAATCGTGAATATGTTTTGTACACATGTCAGATCCGATCGTATAGCCATAAGTTAACTTAAGATCAAAATAATTTGAAGCCAAACGTAAAGCAAAGTATATGATTGAGTGTGTCTATGAATGTGAATAATTGAATTGAATCCATTTCAGATGTAAAAAAAAGTCGTATCCTTGATGTTACTGTAAAAGTCTCTAAATTATTCTCGTCAGTATTCTGTATCCGAATGTATGTTTGTATGATCATCGAAGCAGTTTACGCGATATGTTTGTATGATCATGGTGCAAATATTGTCAATTTCACGACAGAAAAGCTTCAACCAGCATGATCCATGCGATGACAGTGTCTTAGTTCTAAGCTCTTAATTTTAAAGAAGTTATTCATGTCTCTTCTAAGTTCTCTCAAAAGAAAAAAAAAAGTAAAATCGTTAATTATCGACCACGCAGTCAGTATTTTTTTGAGTCGAAAATTTGTCCGAGGACCGAAAAGTCGAAAAAAAATTGATTGATGTATAAAGTAAATTTTAATTGTAATGATCTCTGTACCCATGATCTCGGTGTGACTCCTGATTGTCAGATTGTCAATGCCAATTATTGAAACTTAAAATCTAAGAAAGACGAGCAAATGTGCATTTGTATTACGATACCGTGCTCCTTGTGTTGGCGGTTTCTTATTTCCAGAGTTCTATGTTTCTTGCGATTTATTGTTCTTTTTGGCAACTTTTGAGGCGGGCTGATTGAATTTCGTTTGGCGTGATATTTTTCGTGAGCCCATTTTGTGCAATGCGCCTAGGCTTTTTTTGGAGTTAACTTTTCAACTGTTACTTTTGCGCGTTACTTTTGCGCAGTATCGATTCATCGCGATTCGCAAATTTAATGGTCGCTATGGACCGTTTCAAAAACCTGTTTGTGCACGTCGTTGACTCGTAACTTGCGAATATTCTCAAGAATCTGCTCAGACTACCCACGACTACCATCCTTCACATGAATACATATGTTTTTGGGAAGCGCCTGTTAGACCTGAGAGCACGGATCATATCTGACATCTGTCATCGGATCACATGATATCTGATCTGAGGAGAGCAAGGATAAAAATCTGATTCGAATTTCTGAAGTCCACTCTAAGACTCGAATGTCTGATTCCACGACAGGTGCGAATCTTGATAAGTACTCTCTCTTCAAGTCCTCGGATTAGATTGCTTTGTAATAAAGCTCCTCATCCTTCTCATTTGAATTTTGATCATGACCATCATGTTATCTCCGAATTTCAACTGGTCATGTCACCCGGACCATAACGGTGGTGGTAAAATGAAAAAAATGAAACTCTCGTGTCTCTGTTTTCTCGTTCTCGGGAATCATGGAGGGATGACGGCGGTGACGGAATTCAAAGTATCAATGCCGTCTTTTGCGTTGAAGTCGTCTTTTTCGTTGAAGTCGTCTTTTACGTTGAAGTCGCCTTTCGCATCGAAGTCTCCCGGATTTGATCGTAAATCGGCTAAACCTCCAGGGACCACTAAGGGCGATTCGATTCCGAAGAACAGCAGCTGGAGCGACACGGATTCAGTACTTTTTATTTGATCGAGCGATGTGGATTGTTTGATTCGTGTGTGTGTGTGTGTGTGTTTGACAATATTTGCATTTTTTTGTGTCTCGCAAGTTGAGTGGTTTTTTCAAATTAAAAAAAGTCTTGAACCTACGATGCTGGAGGCGGTCTGATTCTCATTAATATGTCAGATTCATCAGTCATAAACGAGACATTCTTGAAAAAATTAAAGCATTCTAAAATTTAAACAGGGCAACGATCTACAGGGCAACAATCTAAGCTTGTTGGCTATCCAGTCGCAGATGAAGACGATCAAAGATTCAGAAGAACTGGCGGCCTTGGAAAAGAAACATGATTCCAAAGTACAGGAGCTGATCGAGACGGTATATTTTTTCTCTCAGCTTCTGTATCCGAAGCGGGAATATTGATTGATTGACTGGCTGTTTTTGAATTTTTAATTTAAGTTCATCTCGCATTTGTTTTCTCATTTCCAGATGGTATCGAATCTCTCAGAGACGTGATTATTATCATAATTAATGAACATAAACTCCTATTCCTATTCCTATTACAAAAAAAAAAACATAAAAAAACATTCCAGACGTCCTCCGTACACGAGCACAAAGTGCTGGAAATCGTTGGTATGTTGTTGGGTGAGAATGGTTTTCTGAAGGAACATGGGGTACTTGGGGAACATGGGGTCCTTGGTGAGTCCGGTAATCTACCTTCCTTAGATACCAAATTCACAGATGAGCACATGGCAGTTTATAAAGAAGCGCAAAGAGAGAAGGAAATGAAATGGGAAAAAGCTCAGCTCTTTCCTCCAGAAGACAATGGGTGCAGAAGAGGAGAAGAGCAAGTTGACTTGTGCGAAGACGGAAAGGAAAGCAGCAAAGAAGAGCAGAAAGACACATTGAAAGAGCAGAAAGACACGTCGTCAGAGGGAAACACATCGTCAGAAGAAGATCAGCAAAAAGGCACACAGGATACGGCGGAGCAGAAAAAAACAAATGACACACAGATTACAAAAGAGGTTAAAGAGCAGCAAAAAGCAAAAATCCCACGAGATACAAAGGAGGTTGAGCAATGGACTGACTCCACACAGGTTACCAAAAAAACGGGATCCACTGTCAGTACCAAAAAAAGAAATCCATGGACAATTTACCAAAAAAATCTACAATTTCCAAATTTGGCAAAAGCATGGAACTCTGTTGCTGCGGAAAGGACAATCAGAACCATGGTAATCCTCCGGTGGGTGTATGCTGAGTTTCAGGACGCTCGTCAACAGTTGGCGTTCAACAACGCACAAGCTCTGATTGTTGCTTCTAATGCTGTTGAGAAGAGCGGCATCAGAACAGTGGATAATAAAAACAAAAAGCTTTCAAAGAAAAAATTCTCCATGAAAAGTTTTACACAGAAGAGTAAAAACAAGGATCAAAGTGTGATAAGTGCAAAGACCACTACTCTGACACCTACAGCTGATGCTGCTGATGACGACGCAGAAGCTGTAAATGTTCCTGACGCAGAAGCTGTAAATGCTAGACAGAAACTGATGGGAACCAATTCTGACTGTACCAATTCTGACTGTTTGGAAAATATTGAGATTGGGTTCAGTGAAAATATTGAGATAGAAAATACTGAAAGAGAAGAGTTTGCAAAAAGAAAAGAAGAAACGCAACAAGAAGCTGCCATGGAAATTTTGAAAGCTGTCTACACTGTGACACTGGAAGAAGATGCTTTGACACTGGAAGAAGAGACACTGGAAGACGAAATGACGGACACAGTGTCAGCTTTGACACTGAAAGATGATATGACGGGACAAACAGAAAGAAAGACAGAAAATAATGTGGACACAGAAAATTCGGAACAAGAACACAGTTCAGAAGAAATGTCAATGAAAACCTTGATAACTTCCGAAGTTGAAACTCTCCGCAACCAATTCAATGTTGCAATGGCCTCGATCAGGCCTGCGAACATTCTGGTGGGGATTTTGGCCATGCAATTGGACACACAAAACGTGTACTACACAGAAAACGTTAACACAGAGTCTATTGGTGCCAAGTCTATGAGTACCACCAAGTCTATCAGTACTCCCATGACAGCAGAGAATCAGCTAAGTTCACAAGAGATGAGTACTATACAGGACGAAATCGAGTCCCTATTTGGAACTTACTCACTGGAAACCTTCTACCATCGTGTGCTCCTCTACATAAAAAACAATGCCGCTTTCAGCCGACAAAGCCCGCTGAGAAAATGGGAGGCCACTCTTCTGACGAAGACGGGGAATTTGAAGAATCTCGCAAAATCTATCGCGAGAGAGTTTAACTTAGCCAATCCCGACTCCCTACAAACCGGATTACTGCGTCTCGCTGAGATTGTCGAAACAGAAAATCCAGAGCGTGTGGTGGAGGTGAGGGAAGAACGTTCGGCACGTCAGAGTCGGCGGAGTAGCCTCAGTTCTTCCACTCGAAGTTCCACGAGTTCCACTCGTAAATATAGTCAGAGGGCACAGCAAGACAATGTAAAAAAACCATCACCGCTACAGCGCCTGCAGCAGAAACTCAAGGAGGTGTTCAAGACAGTCAAGGTATTATCCGAGTTGAGCGTTGACTTTGCTGCCGTACTGACGTCACCCTTGAAAACACCTTCAAAAAGTATTTTCAAAAAGTAGAGCAGTGTCTAAAAAGTGTTTTCAAACAGTGTCTAAAAAGTGTTTTCAAAAAGTAGAACGTCACAACAACGATCCATCAGTCACATCAATAATCCATCAGTCACAACATGTCATTGGCCAATCTTGTCATGGCATGTCCTGAACTTGAAGTTTTATTGTATCAATATTTGTTGAAAATTGTGTCAGTATTTGTTGAAAATTGTATTCAGAGACAAACATGTGACTCTGATTGCAGGAGACAGAAATGTGAAGAACCAGCTCTCATTCTGACAGGAGGTCAGCGTGGTCTGACATTTTCTTTTGCGTAGTGATTTTCTGTTTGGATTTATGGTGATCCAAGATCCGACTGCGTGATTTATGGTGAAAGATCCAAGGTCCGTCATGATGAAAGCTAAAATGAACTTTTAATCAGTACACAGCCTAAGGAAAGCTTAATAAGGACAGTATTTACCTATGCCAATGGACAAAAATGAACGTATTTATTCTTCAGAATCAGGACTCAGACTGATATAATTCTCGAGTCATGCCAGACTCCTTTGAAAATTTATTTGGCGCTAAAGGTCATTCATTGCGGTGTGATATGGATATTTTCAATGTCAAGAGTCACGATGTGGCTTCTTCTATTTTGTAGTTTTGTCAAGAATCAGGTCAAGAATCATGAGTCAGCCAATTGGGGCACAAAAAAACAAAGATCGTGAAATCAATCCAATGAATAGAATATTTTTGTCAAGATCGTTAATCCAAATTTCAATGAAGAATTTCGTCAAGATCGTATGTAGTTCGGCAAAAAACCATTGATTGATTGGCCAAAAAAAAGTTTGGCTGTCATCAATGATTTTTAAGATGCAGTACGGGTAAGATCCAACAAATTTAGCAAGATTCGACAAATCAGAGAAAAAAGACAAATCAGAAAAAAATAGATAAATCAGAAGGTTTTGAACACCAACAGTCATTGTATAATGATTCTCAAGATGTCATTTGTATAATGATTCTCAAGATTCGTGCCGGTTTGCCTGCCATGTATTATGATGATGTAAGTACAATGACAATGTGGTAGTGCCTAAGGTACATGGTAGACTTAAAGACTTCAAAAAAAGTTAGTTCGAATCATTCTGATAATGACAAATGTCATGTGATGATAAGTAATGTGTATGGCCACGATGATGTATGTAGTCGAGGTGCATGGAGAATAATAGTGAGAAGAATGTATCGACGGAATTTTGAAGTCAAGCATTCTCCTTGAAATTGTCTGACTGATTCAAGCCGCCGTGCTCAGCTGTACAGGGCCAGGCGGCCTAGACTTCATTTCAATCTCAGACTAGACTATGATTCAGAGAGCGTTTTCGTGCCTGACGTGTTCGCTTCGGCAATTTTGAGCGGCAGCAATTTCAATTCAATTGGGTTTCCGTCATGAATCAATCATATAATCATAGTGCAGTAGTTGTTGTTGTATCGGCCGTGCAGTGTGTGTTTCAAATTCTCAAGTTTTTTTTTCGAAACATTCACGACGGAGATTTTTGGCCGCGTTCATTTCGGAGATTCGGGGGGCATGTCGTCACAATGTGAGAGAGAATCTAGGACTCAAGGGCGTATCGTCTCTCCATGTCACTGGGAGAGCATTCGTCAACTCAATGAATTCAATTGATACAATTGTCGCCAAATGATGTCAGAACTTCATTCGGAATCATATTGAGCTGCAGCGCACATTTTCCAGGCTATTTCGAATCTGATCGTCCACCTGACCATTTGCTTACTCTTTGTCAATAAAATTGTGTGAGTGATATCGTCTCGTGACTGTCGAAAATCATTTTCTCGTGACTGTCAAACAGTACTTAATTTTTCCCCTAAGAAATGGTGTCAAAAACGCCATCTTTTTTGACGACGATGTCGTCAAAAAACATCTCATACCCCCGTAGTCGTGACGGTTACGGTAAATCGGAATCTAAAGGTCATTACCGTTACGGTAAAGGACCAAGTAGTAAAGGACCCCTGTTGAAATACCGAAAATTAATTCTCGAAATTGTTTCAAACAATTTTCGTTCAAGCACAGCAGTGTCTTCTGCATTTGGTAGACACCTCATCATGATCTCATGGATTCTCAGTCTTCTGGTTCTCAGTCTGATGTTGTGTAACTGTTATAATTTCTTTGAAAATTTTTCTGTCACTGAAAATTTTGGATTCATTACCTATGTGAACGCAAAGACCTCGCCTGGCTTGGCGTATACGTCTTCCACGTCTGCCGTCGGTTCGCCAGGAAAGAGTGTGGGTCCGGGAAGAACCGGTCGTCGTAGATCCGCGCCTGCAACTCCGACGATCAATGAGCTGTCTCCAGTAGCAGTCACGGCACTAGATCCGTTCTCCCAGTCGGCAAAGAATGGCAAAGAATTACAGAAAAATCTCAACGGAACAAATGCCAGCGAAATGGAGGCGGTATATTTTCTTTCATATGTGTTTCTTTTTTTCTTTGTATGTCTCTTTTGTTGTCTCGATTTTCTGAGCCAGATCTCCGAGAGCACTGTTCACAATAACTTTTCAATTCTCTAATTGAATTAGTAATTGTTCAATGTTTCCCATTATTCATACACAGGTACGCAACGATCTCGAACTCATAGCAATCCAGACCTGTTTGCAGAACAAAAAAAAGACATTGGGGCAAATGGAGGCTCAAGCGGAGTTACATTTCGTTAATGCTGAAGCCAACGTGCAGGATTTGGAGGCCAAACTGATAACTGAGATAGCGGATTTGGAAGCGAAACATGAAGCCAAAGTGAACGAGTTGGTGGAGAGGGTATACTGTTGAGATATTTTTTTTTGGGTATGTTTTTTTTGTCTGTATATTTTTGTCACAGTGAAAAATTATAACGTTTCAAAGTCTCAAACTTCATCTCCCAAGTGAATTCTCTATGAATTCCCAAGTTCTCTATGAATTCCCAAGTGAATTCTCTTAGCTCTATAAATCATCATTTGAACAAAAAAATTCAGATGGCCTCTGCGCACGAACATAAAATGCTGGAAATCGTTGGGATGTTGTTGGGAGACAAAGGTATCTTTCTCAACGAACATAAATTGATCAAGTCGAGTTCCAGTTCTAGTTCTACACCAGCTGGCAGCAATCTAAATGATAAAAATCCAAATCCAAATCTGGATAAAAAAAATCCAAATTTGGATACAAAATTCACTGACGCCCACATACAATCATACAGACAAGCACAAGAAGAGAAAAACATGAAATGGGAAAAAGAACAAATGAATGCAAATGGGCTCAATCAATTATGGATTCTGTACCAAAAAAATCTGAGATTCCCTGATTTGGGGAAAGCATGGAACTCTGTTGCTGGAGAAAGAACAATCAGAACCATGCTAATCATTCGCTGGATCTTCTCCGAATTCCAGGACGCTCGTAAACAGTTGGCGTTCAATAATTCAGAGCTGTTTTCAGCTTCTAATGCTTCTAACAAAAGTGCCACTTCTCACAACAGTGCTTCTAACAACAGTGCTTCTAACAAGAGTGCTTCTAGTGCTTCTAACAAGAGTCACAGTGCCAAGAATACAGCGTCAGGTAATTTAAATAATGCGGGTCTAAGTACAACTACTGAAGAAAAAAGTGCTAATAAAAAACAGCGCCATGATATTTCCCAAAGAGAAGCTGGAATGGATATTTTGAAAGCCGTTTACGGTGAAGATGTATCGATTGAACAAATGGAAAATCTCAGACTTCAATTCAACAAAGCAATGGCTTCGATCAGACCGGGGGACATTCTGGTGGGTATATTGGACACAAAAATTACGCAAATCTCTACGCAAAGAGACTTTTTCTTCTCAACCAGTAGCAAGGACTTCTCAAATATTAATACTAACATCTTTGCAGAGAAAGACTCGCTTTTTCCAGAGGGGTCGATCACGGATAGTCGACCAGACCATTACAATGAGAAGATGAACATTCTTTTTGACCACATGGACACTCTTTTTGGAAATTCTTCCCTTGAGTCGTTTTATTCTCGATTTCTGAACTACATCAAAAACTTGGCTGAAGTGTTGGCTTTTGGAACTACTACCAGTTCAGATTCAGCTGGTGGGATAAATTCTGCTGGTGGGACAGTAATGCCCCTTCAAAAATGGGAAAGCACACTTCTGAAAAGATGTGGAAATCTGAAGAACACTGCGAAAAAAGTAGCGCGGGAATTTGAGGGCGCGGATGAAGAATCTGTACAGAAAGGCTTATTGCGTCTTGCTGACATTGTAGAAAAAGAAAACCCAACACTCGCAGCAGAAATCCAGAAAGAACAGCAAAATAAAGAATCAAAACGTGCGTCACGTCGTGCTTCTCGTGCAAGTACTAATGCTTCCTCTCGTGCAAGTGCTGCTTCGTCGCGTACGAGTAGTGTTTCTTCTCGTGCGAGTAACGTGTCCTCTTCCAATAAAACAGAGTCTACAGATGAGGAGCGAAAGCAGTCTTCTAAAAAAAAATGGAAAAAACTTTCCAAGGCAGTTCGGGGAGTATTTAAGTGGAGCAAGGGGCAGCTTCAAGAAGTGACGAATGTAGTAAGGACGCCCACGAGACGCAGCAAGACTCCGAACAAAGGGGCGTCAAAAGAATCAGATTTTTCTGGGTTGAATGAATAGAACCAAATGAATAGAAGTAATGAATAGAGGTCAAGGTTCTCTCAGTACTACCTTGATGATGAAGGTTCTCTGAGTATTAAAAGTGTCATCATGACCTGAAAACAGTCGTTATCAGGTCGTTTGACCATTTTTGGAAAAGGCTCTTTTTTTTGTTTGAAAGTCAGAATCTCAGATTCTCACTGTGTGTCAGAAATATTCTCAAGATATTCTAAAACCCCATTCATGATCATAGCCCTGTCTTTTATTCTATTGTAATAATTGCAATATTTTCCAAATTAAAAAAAAAAAGTCGTTCCTAACACACGACTCATCCGAATTCGGAATGGAGGTATTTTCCGACATACGATTCATCCAAAGGGAGGCATTTTCCGCAAACACTCCTAATTTTTGGTAATAATTTTCCTTAAAGGAGTCGAGGGTGACTCCCGTGTAAGTTTTGGTATTTTCCTTTGAAGAGTCATCGATTCACGTCTTCAAAGTGGTTTATTCATCTAGTACATACATCATTACATGATACAGCTCTACAAAATAAATTATTATTTTAAGTTGTTATAAATTCTAATTTCTGTGATCTGCCCGAATTTCTGAAGACCTCATTCACTGCGGGTTTTAAAGTAACTTAAAGTTACCGACTGGCAGGGAGCTTCTGAATCTCTAATTTTTGGTGACAAGTATGTGAGGTAAAATTTTTGGTGTACGTGAGTAACAGTTAAAAAAGAACATGAAGTCTAAGAGTTTGGCTGATATCATAAGAGTCTAACTGATATCATAGAATTTCTGCCTATTTTGAAGTTTGAAAGCTCAGAACAGTTCAGAAACTGTATTTGAAACTTGAAAGTAAGCTTATGCAAACTCTTAAGTTGCGAGTGCGCATTGAATATTTGAAGAAGCGCGCAATGCTATAAATTTGCAGCCTGGGAATCCGAATGGAACAGAGTTTAGAGAAGCGCGCAAAGTCTAGATGGCAATGCAGCTGCATGGAACAGAGAAGGTTCCGAATCTAACATGGTCATTGCAGTTTTGGAATCTCATCTCCAGATGAGTCAAGATCTTAGTTTTAAGTTATGGAATCATTTCAGAAATCATTGTGACGCAGTCTCTTTTCCAAAATTTCTTCTGGAGAAGGAATTTTCTGGAGAAGTTCGCCTTTCTCTGACACTATCATGGAAATCAGTTCTCTATCATGGAAATCATTGTAATTTGTGAACCAATTCATATAAAAGTCAATTCAGAAAGTCAAAACTTTTAGAAATTCTTCAGAAGAACTCAGGTCTAGTAGACCGTAAACCGTGGGAAGCCGGTTAATTGGGAAATGTTCAAGAAGGAGTGTTCGGGTGGATCAGAATTCAGAAACGAGTGTCCGGCTGGATCAGAAACAAGAAGCAATGAGTGTCTGAATGCGTTTCCATTTGGACATCATAGATGGGCAGCGTCATACATGGGCAGCATCATGTATCATCTGGGCACACTGTAACTGTTAAGAAAAGACATCAAAGTGACAACGATAGAAAAGCAAAGTGACAACGATTGTGCAACAAGGAATGGATGCAGCTAAGTCTTAGTGTTCGGTGTGTTGGTTCCTTGAGGTGTTCGTTCCTTGAGCTATCTTTTTTCGCATTTCTGGGGGATCTTTTTTTTCGTGTTACATAATGTGCAGTGATATCATTGTTGATCTAAAATTATAGGAATGGTGAGCTGATGTGACCAGATTCAGGTTGGTCACTGGCTAGCGTTGTCCGCATGTCATGGTATCAATGTATGGAGTCGGATGATCATGACTCAGAAGTTTTGGATTGTGATTGATGTGATTTCTCGTGGTCGGCATCCCAGGTGAAACAGGCATCCTTGAAAAAATGTTCAGTCCGTCCATTTCCCGACGAGTATCTGTGTATCCGCAGCGATTTTGCCGAGAAAATGTCCACATATCGCCGCTGCACTCGAAATTTACCACAGGCGGAGGGACTGTGACGGCGAGGAAACAATGGAAGAAGAAAAAGAAAGTGGGTCACCTGAGTAACAGTGACAGCGACAGTGCTGTAACTGGTAACATCAACGAAAGTTTGAATAAAGACAATGAGAGCACAAGGCCCAGCGAAAAGACAAGGCCAAAGACTTGCGAAGAGGATCGGAACTCTACCTCGGAGCAGATTTCGCACTCAAGTAACAGTTTTCTCTCCCGTTACCAAGGTCACAAACGCGTCGCGGAATTGAATTCGATGAAAACTGCCGAGGGTTTCCAAAACCCGTTTTACAACCCGATGGAAAGGACTGAGAAGGACAAAGACGAGCTGAAGAGACGGTTACATGACAGGATTTGGGTAGCGATTACAAAACAAGATTGGAACTCATGGGAACAGTTGTTTGGAATATTCAAAGAAAGAGCCCTCCATTATGATGAAGTGTCTTACATTTTGCTGATGTGGGGCTACGTTTTGTCACATAGACATCGGAGTGAAAATGCCTATCTCGTGTTAGAAGAAATGCGACGGAGTGGATTCGTGAATGGTGTGTTATTACGCTATAACGAATCTCTTCTAAATAGTTATTTCGAACTCGCGGAACTAAATGCGCGACCAGAGCCATTCGCATGGCAGAATGTTGTGAGGTTGGCGATACATGCGGCACAGAGGTACCAGAAAAAACGTGTTTCGAAGATGGAACTGTATTTGAAAAGTTTGAATCCGGATGTGGTGATGCAATTGACGCCATTGGACGTTCATAATGCTTATTTGGAAGAAATCAAGAAATCGCAGGTGCCGATGCTAGGTATAAGCGGGGGATACGATGGCGTGCCAAGGCATTCGTTGGTAGATTCGGCTGCGGTGGATCCGAATCTGTCTATAGCATCTCGCCCGATAGAACACATCATCGCAGATTTGAGGAAGTCGAGGACTCGTGAAATGCTGACGGAAGGTCAAAATAAAAATAGTGAAGAGGTTCTTGCATTGGAATCCGGTGACTCTGCCGGTAGTCGTCACGATTCGGGTGACGCCATTGGCACCGATTTCAGGAAGAATTTCAATGCTGCTGGTGAGATTCAGCAGGATCATCGTGGTTTAAACACAAACAGTGCGCACAACTACGATGTGTTTGATCCCTCTGGAGTGTCAAACCAGATAACGAACCAGAAAGGATCGATAGCAGCTGCTTTGCAGAGTCAGTCAGCGAATCTTCAGAAAAAGCCAAAAAAGATCCAAAACCAAAATGGCGTTACAGTTACGCTCCATTCGCCCAATCCAGATACGATAGATCAATCACAGCATCCTGAAGAAACCGCGGCTGTCCTGCACGATCTGGAGGGGTATGTCGGGACATTTGAATCGGACGCGTTTACCGATGCTGCGCGACGGGAGATGAGCGTGTTCAATTTCGGTCATGGGGATGAGGAAAATTCCGGTCTATTCGATGACGAAGACGACATGGATGAGGAGAAATATTTGGAAGATGAGGAGGGAGATGATGATGATGATGATTTCGATTCAAATCCCTCCTCCGCCATGCGAAGAAACAGGTTCCCGACGTTTGATGATGATGTTTTCAGGTGAAGACTTGATGAAAACCTTTTCAGATTGTGAGTTTGTCAAGTTAAACCAAGTATGTTCGAAGCGAATTTCGCCTTTCATCGTTTATGACAATGACATGTAGTACACGTGTATCATTCATAGGGTCCTTCATTATTAGCGACGTTCACACTCTCGAGGCGAGAGAAGCCGTGTTCTTTTGATTCGTGAGAAGCCTCAAGAGGGAGCTTTGCAAGAGTCAGATTCAGAGGAGAAATTTTGAACGAGAAACGAGTCGAGTTTTGATCTGAGCCTATGCATTGAGTTCGGCAACCGAGATGGAAAGGATTTGGAGACTATTGAGAATTTTGTGCCAACATCAGATGTTACATCTAAGCGTGGAAAAGCACGGATTGGATTGAGTCATTCCAACCTGTCTGTGATTATCCTTTCCAAAAAAAAAAGCAAAAAAACACACTCATTGAGCTTGGACCTTGGTCCAAGTCAACGGACGTAAAAAACATAGGTGTCATACCCATCAGCAACTTGATTGACACCACCATTGGCGGTCCACCAAAATGATAAACCAGCCGAAGTCGATGTATTCGCAGGCGGCGCAGCTGCACCGTTTGCACACTGAGATCGAGCAGACCACACGAAAATTGGAACTGGGGAAACGCCGTATCCTGAAACTCAAAGAAGATGTGCAACGCGCCGAGGAACAGAAAAGAATGCGACTTGGAGTTGGTGGACCTAATGGCGCCGATAGCTCCAACAACAGTCCCACAAAGAATCAGATCTCAAGCATATTCGGCACTCGCGGCAAAAAGAACGATCAGTCCGCGACCATTTCCAGTCCGGGTAAAAGCGGTTCTGCCAATGCGAAAAACAACGCGAGCAGTGGCGGTGGGAAAAACAAAGATCAAACCAATGCGAGCAAGAAATCGTCGGGAACTAGCGAAGATGCGATTATTGCCCCCGCTTACCCGCTGATGATGGACAGTGAAGCTGTACACGCGGGTCATGCGCAGGCTGGAAAGACAAAATCCGTGTCTACTTCGCCAGCGAAAGGCTCTGGCCACGGGAATAACAAGCAGAATGAATATTCTGGGTCATCATCTTCGAACCAAAATTCCGGGAGTCAAAATCAGAATCTGATTTTCACGACGGCCGAAGATCACGAGGAATTCGACAAAAAAAAGCAGGAGTTCAAGCATACAGACTTGAAAAACGCGGAAAACAGACTCGCTAAAGTTCTCGTTAGATTAAACACGTTAGAACATGACAACCGGAAAATTCGTGAAGAGGTTGAAGAGGTCAGACGGGACCGTTTGCAATGCAACACAGTTTGCCGAAACCTTCAGATCCAAATCGCGAGCAAGGATAAAGTGATCAAGGAAACGAAAGAGAAACTCGAAAAAATGAAGGCGGATTCGACAACGTGCACTTCCCAGATAAAAGAATTGAGGTTGAAAAACGAAAAGGAACAGAAAGAATTCAAGCAACAGGTGAAAGTGAATCAAGATCTGCTGCGAAAAATGACCGGAGCAGCGAATAATGCGAATTTTGTTCATAATGCGGTTGGGAATGGAAATCCGAATACTGTTGGGAGTGGGAATAATGGCTCAAATGGGAACAACAATACCTCAGGACAAGCAGGTGGACAAAACAGCACGAATAATCGTCCCAACAGCAGTCCGACGAAGCCTCCTGGCACGAACCCGAATTCGTCTCAGCCTAACAGTCCAAACAAACCGTTGGCAATCCAAGACGGATCAAAGAAAAATGGTGGCAACTCCAATGGGTCGCCTCCTGGTGGCAACGCAGCAGGAGAGAAGGCACCAGAGTCACCTTCGAAATCAGGCACAACAGATCAACAACCAAATTCACAACAGAATAGACATAGACGGGCGGTCGTGCACGTCAACAGGACGACGCAAGCGGAAGGAAGTGCTCTTTCAGGCATGACTCCTCCGGGGAAAACGTCGGTGAAAGCAGCGGTGGCTCAAGGGATTGCGCAAAGGAGAACCAAGAATCTGACGGTGAATACGAATCTGGATGAGCCGCAGAGTGGAGCGGAAAATCCAAATGCAGACAGCAAGGCTAAAGGTGCAAGTGGTGGTGAAAACAGCAAAACCTCTCTGAATGACAACGCGAATACGAACGCAAATAACAAAGATGGAACGACTACATCGAAAGCTTCTCAAGAAAAAAAAGTCGAAATACAGGATGGGCCTGGCGCAAATAATCCAACATTGCTCCAATCAATCAACTCGCCCAGCAAGAATCCGAGTTCGCCGGGAACTAGGAAAGCAATGATGGGCCTGATGGCGCATCCGTCGCTTGCCTCGCACGCAAACATCAATCGGACGCCGCATGTGGGGCAGATTGATATTGAGCGCGAAGTGAGTGGGAGTGACGCTGCGAGTCCAAAATCAAGTCCCAAAGGAATCAGAGCGAAAGTTTTAGGCGGTAGCAATCAGAACGCAACGAAAACAAGAAGCCCGAATCTGCTGGCAGCGGCTGTTGGGGGAGGTGGAAATAAAAGTGGAAGTAATGCGCAGAAAGAAAGTAATGATGCTACGAATTTGGGAGGAGTCGGAGGGAATAATAGTGCTGGGACGACTGCGAATGCGAATGCTGGAGCTGGCGGTGCAACAGAATCGCAGGACAACAATCACCAAGCCAACGCAGAAGCATCTATTTTCGAAAAAGGAAACTCCGCTGGTGGGGATAAACAGGTAGCGAAATTCGCGAATCAAGACAAAAACCAGAATCAAAACCAAGACGGCGGTGCAAATCAAGAATCCCCCGGAGCAAAGAACTCAACGCAAACGTTTTCCGAGCCCGGTTTCATGCGTCGCATTTTCAAAACCGCTTTCTGTAACGCGATTCAGAGAAGGCATATCAAGCAACACCAGCGTGACATGATGGTATTCGAGGAAGCTTTTGGGACCATCCGGAACACAACCGGCATTTCTGATATTGATGAAATTGTGAAGATCTTCCTGAAACTCGAAGAACGCAACTATTCGCTGTTAGTTTTCGTCAACCTCCTCAACACAAATATCAAGAAAACTCAGAAAGATTTAGACGATCTCAAAGCCGAACGAGAATCCCAAACAACAGAGAAACTCGAGGGCGAGAAGAAGCGCGATCGGTTATTGGGCGACTTGAAACGTGAAATTGAATTAAATCGGCAGAAAACGAAAGAATGCGAGCTCAAATACAAACGTGAACGAGAAGAATTGGAAACGATAGAACCGATAATCGAGAAAATAGCGAAGTCTATGGATGAGCAGAATCATTTGCTATTGCGAGTAGCGGCGGAAGGCAGGATGTTGCTGAATAATCCGACTGCAATGCAACCATTTGCACAGCTCGCTAGCCATATGGGTTCGGCGGCAAACGCTTGTGCCAGTCCTGGCGGCGGTTTGCAGAACGGGGGATCGATGTCGAATTCTTCTCTGAAGGAATATCTCTCCTTTATGGAACGCTGTTTAACCCAATGGCGAGAATTCCTTCCCATCCTGACAATGGTGGAGAAAGGCGTGTCTTCGGAGAAGCCGTTCCCATACACGGTGGCGCAATCGGTGAAGCAGAATCTCCAGCCGAAAGCGATCTTGAATACGGGTTTATTAATGCCGAATTCAAACAACATTGGGACGTTGCTGGCGGAACAGGCGGAGGAATTGCGGGACTTATCGGAAGACCTTGCTGCGAATAAAGAAGATAAAGACTCTAAGAGAGACGAGCTAGCCGCGATTAAGGATGGAAGTGCGGAGTCTTCTAAAGACAAGAAAGATTCGGATGAGAAAAAGGACGACTCGAAAGACGCTGAAGATGAAGATTTCTTCCTGGAATCCGACCGCGCTTGGACAAAGAAAGAAATCATGAACAAAATTCAAGCCGCGCTGTCAAAGAAAGCGAAGAAACGACAGCCGCGTACAACGCGAGGGTACCACGACGGTGGGTTTTTCGATCCTCACGGTCCAAATGGGCGAGAGACAACGGTCGGTATCGACGGCATTCATCGCAGCGGTGAAAACACATCCGGCGAAAACAGTAACGCCAGATCGTCACCGTATGCGCCGGATAGGATGCCAGGAGGAGGCACTGGTATCGGTGGTGCAGATGAAGCGAATAATAAACTCACAGGTCAACAATCTAAATCTGGCTCCAATGGTAAAGATAAGGACAACACAAACGAAGATAGCAAACAGAAAGACAAATCCGCCCGTGATAACGACGAATTTTCGCTCACATCATCTTCTTCGTCTTTCGGAAGTTCGGATTCAGGCGATTCCCAATCAGACGAAAACGTTTCGGATGAGCAGATTAACGAAATCTTCCTGAAGCGTTACAAAATGAGCAAAGCAGAGCTCACACAGATGGCAAGTAAGCTCGGAATTGCGCTGAATAACCTCTGTTATTTGAAACAAGAATTCGACTTATATGATGAAGACCAGAGTGGATTTATTGACTTGTCGGAATTAAGGGATTTGTTAGAAAAACTAGGAGAAGATTTATCGGAGGAAGAACTACATCAAGCGTTTTTGGAATTGGATCAGGATTCATCGGGGGAGATCGAATTCTTTGAATTCGTAGAATGGTTTGCGAGTGAGGAATAGAGGGCTTTGCCATTATTAGGTGGGTTGGATAATGTGGTTGGGGAGTGGATAATAAGCGGGGTATCGTGCTTCTTGACGATGAAGCTGCTTCGGGTACCGAATGAAGTCTATCAGTGCGATTAGTTCTTGTTATTCACGTTTTATCACACACGTTTCTGCGTCCATATTTGTACGATTTCGAAGTTCTTCTTACCTTACATCCCATCAATGTCAATGAGGGTTACTAAAATGAAAACACAATTACAGAATCTTCAGTTCAGATATTGGCTCTGCACACATGGTTCTTCACATTTGTTTTTACATAATTCCTTGAGATATGCCGTACAACCACACATGGCCCATATGTGCCTGCAATAATGCAGCATACCGGTCGGAATCGACTTTTAGGAATCATGATTGTCGTTTTGTCGAGGAAAAAATATATAATTCTCAATTTCAAAGTTCTTGCAGTGTTTTCCGAATTTTTCGAATTTTGCAGTTATAATTTCAAACTTTTACCAAAAGATCGAAAAAACGTTTCACATGGATCATAGACATTTACGTACATCCTAAAAGTGCAGTCATCGCAAGAGAAAGTCACGTGTGGATTCCTCATCGTGAGAACCGTACGTCCAGTAAGCCGTGTTCGTATCTCATGCTGGTGCAGGTCGGCTGCTGAGCGAGAGTCTACAGAAAATCATGAAAGGTGATTTTGAGCGAGAGGGGATTTGTAGGTGAGAAATTGAAGCTATCACTCTCATCAATATGTGTGTGTGGAGGGAAATTGAGAGTGAGCGGATGTCAGTTGAGAGACGGAGGAGCTCTCTAACGGATGACATGTGCGAGACTGGAATTCATAATGCCTATCTCTGTAATTTCAATCAAAACCCATTCATGATCCTCGCAACTTTCCGAATAGAGTCGACAGTAGTTCCTCTACAGACGACGACCGTTTCTTCGTTTTGGTTTTTGTTTGACTGGCCATAATTTTCCTTTTTTACTTCGAGAGCCAGTTGCTTCCTGCTGGTGTGGATCTCTGCTGATCCTTGTTTCTCTTATCTGGGTTTCTCTCATCATTATCTCAAGTCTTAGTTTATCCCAAACCCCACCACCACACAAAAAAATGGCGGCTGCTCCTCGTCAAACCGATTATACGATGGAGATGTTCCGTCAGAACGCTCGGCAAGCGCGTGAAACCTCCGAAGCGTATCCTATTCACAAGGAAATGTTGAAGCGTTTTATCGAAACGTTCGAATCTTCGAATGTCAACGACAGAAAATACGGGCATAAAAAATACATGCGGATGATTCAGGACCTCGCGAATTTGAAGACGGATATTCTCACCGTCGATACAGCAGATCTTCTTCATTGGTGTCGAACCCAGAAACAGCGTGGAGACGCGTATTCGGAACACGTCGATCGATTCATGGGTGGAGTACTGACAAATACGATGAGGTATCAGGAGTTCGCATACAAAGTTTTGATATCGATTTTAGAAGGCGGCGTCGAAGCGGATCACGATAAATCGGAAGATGTGGATAAAGTCAGGAAATTCCATCAAGCCCAGTATTTCCAGGCCATGAAAAAACAGATTGATGACCACGTCGAAAAACTCAGGACGAATCCGCGTGATCCTAACCAGATTATTGATGACAGCGGTAACATCATCGAACAAGATAATCTCCTCGCTCAACTCGGTGTGCATGACCCAGCAAACCCTTCAGGCGATGCTTTGCCGAAGAAAGAATCGTCGAAAGCGATTCCGGATCGCCTGATGTATCCTTATGAGGTTGTCTTCAGACAAAATATTGAGGATATCGGCGAACAGAGAATGAAAAAACCACTGCGAGAACTCAGATCGTCGCAAGTCGGCAGACTCGTGCAGTTCGACGGAATAGTTTCGAAGGTGTCAGCCGTGAAACCGAAACTCGAAGTTGCGACCTACAAGTGCGCTTTGTGTGAAGCTCAGGTGTTTCAAGAAGTGGATTCGGAGGAATTTATGCCGCTGATGGACTGCCCAACGAAGATTTGCAAGGACAACAAATCCACGGGACTCCACGAAGGACCGCAGATGCGATTGAGCCGCTTCACAAAATATCAAGAACTCAAACTCCAAGAGCTGTCTTCCGAAGTTCCCGTTGGCAGTATTCCGCGGTCGATAAACGTTGTCGTGAAGGGCGATTTGACGAGAAATTGTCTTCCAGGTGAAGCAGTCACCATGACCGGTGTCTACGTCCCACACATCTCCAGTGGCCCAGCTACCGGCGGCAAGCTGAAAACCACGATGGGGGTACATTGCCATGATATTCAGCAACACAAGAAAGGATACAAGGAGGATGAGTCGAGTTACGAATACCAGAGGTTATTGGCATCCGTGAAACAGAAAGCAAAGGATCCTGCGATCTATGACAAACTCGCAACTTCGATTGCGCCCCAGATTTTCGGAATGACAGTTGTGAAGAAAGCTCTTTTGTTATTGCTTGTCGGTGGTTGCACGCGAGGTTTGCAGGACGGAATGAAAATCAGAGGGGATATTCATTTGTTGTTAATGGGTGATCCTGGGGTCGCGAAGTCACAGTTGTTGAAACAGGTTTCGATTTTGGCACCAAGGAGTGTGTACACAACCGGGAAAGGTTCTTCAGGAGCGGGTTTGACAGCGGCAGTGACAAGGGATCCGCAGACAAACGAAGTCCATCTGGAAGGAGGAGCGCTCGTTTTGGCTGATTCTGGTAATTTTGGGATTTGGGTTTTGTTGTTGATTTTGCTTGTTCATTTTGGCGGTTTTTCTTGATTTGTGTGACAGTTTTATGTCGTTTCCTGTGATGGTTCTGTCGTTTTCAAAGTTTCGTTGAAAGGTTCGTTTCAGTTTGAGTTCAAGTTCGTTTTGTTGAAGTTCCTTCGATATCCGATGTAGTTTCATCATTGTGATCACCATCCTCGCATGATTAAACAACACTCCGTAAAACGTTGAACGAAGTTTTGGAGTCTCTCCTCAATTGTTTAGAGTCTGGGCGAGAATTTCCAAAACTTGCACATTGAAAAAAAAACAACTTCGTTATGAAAGCGGAACAGTTCAATCGAGTTGAATGAGTCTTCATTTCAATCTCCTGTTGAAACTCCCTCTCCGATCTGCTCAAAAACACAAACAGGCGTCTGCTGTATCGATGAATTCGATAAGATGGAAGAGGCAGATCGAACGAGTATCCACGAGGTCATGGAACAGCAATGCTTATCAATCGCGAAAGCTGGTATTACCACAACTCTCAACGCCAGAACATCGC
>Ga0099797_100027_pt1 | contig 72570 bp, 42 predicted proteins | sample Uncmet_Sort48C_1_FD_89871 | JGI IMG/M metagenome (GOLD analysis project Ga0099797, IMG submission 89871) | Marine eukaryotic communities from CALCOFI LINE 67, Pacific Ocean - C012_Sort48C_1 | ecosystem: Environmental > Aquatic > Marine > Oceanic | place: Pacific Ocean: Monterey Bay | collected...
GCATGGAGGGAATTATTTTTTTGAGATGATGAAGAAATTGATTGAATTTGGAATTGGTCAAATTTGGGAAAAAGATTCACGATCTTGTTGTCATTCAATTGTTGCAGATTATATCGTTTCTTGGGAGTAATTGAATTAAATGGAGAGAATCTATCAGTATCTGTATCACGTCTTACAGCATACTAACTGTTAACATCAATTCTTGGCAAAACTTAAGGACTTTTGCTGCCGAGGAGAAAAAATGGCAAAACTTTACAAATTGGCAAAAACTAGATAGAAATTGGCTAAACCTAGATGCCATCAATCTGAGATACAATACCAACCAATCGCAAAAAGGATCGCAAAAACGTCATCAATTCTTGTGAAATTATAGACATCAGAGGATAAAGAACTCTTGTGAAATTACAGACGTCAGAGATATTAAAGGACTCTTGTGAAATTGCAGACATCAGAGGAAAAAAGGATTCTTGTGAAATTGCAGACATCAGAGGAAAAAAGGATTCTTGTGAAATTACAGACATCAGAGGAGAAAGGATTCTTGCGAAATTACAGACATTTGAGGATTCTTGTGAAATTGCAGACATCAGAGAAAAAAAGGATTCTTGTGAAATTGCAGACATCAGAGGATAAAGGATTCTTGTGAAATTGCAGACATTTGAGGATTCTTGTGAAATTGCAAAAGTAAATATCTCGCTGCGAGAATCTCGCACCAAAAAAATTCCCGCAAAAAAAATAGTCTTGACTTAAAATCCCTGCGCTCCTTCGTCGAAAGGATTATGCCATAAATTTATGACATAGGAAAACATTATCAGACGACAATCAATACTCATATGATACTCCTGCAACAGGAACTGTTGCTGTTTTTCAATCTCTGTCAACTGAGAATCCCCCGATCGATTTGAATATGGGACTTCACTGAAAATGGAAACGCCAGAAAAATTTCCAAATACGCCGGCTACCGAGGCTTCCGAATTCCCGCAGCAAAGTACTCGCTTGGAAATATTTCGCCGGACCCCTACAAAAAATCGCTGAATCCACATCGATTCGACGAAACAAAGACGCCGACCGATTTTTTTGAGGATGGGACTTCACTGAAAATAGAAACGCCAAAAACTTCAAATATGGCAGCTACCGAGGACTCCGAATTCCCGCAGGAAGACTCTCACTCGAATATATTTCGCAAACCCCTACAGAAAAACGCTGAAGCCACATCGATTCGACGAAAAAAAGACGCCGATCGATTTTTGTGAGTATGGCACTTCGCTGAAAATGGAAACGCCAAAAAGTTTAAATACGGCTGCTACCGAGGATTCCGAATTCCCGCAGCAACATACTCGCTTGAAAATATTTCGCAAACCCCTACAGAAAAACGCTGAAGCCACATCGATTCGACGAAAAAAAGACGCCGATCGAATTTTTTGAAGATGGGACTTCACTGAAAATAGAAACGCCAAAAAGTTTAAATGCGGCTGCTACCGAGGATGCCGAATTCCCGCAGCAAAATACTCGCTTGGAAATATTTCGCCGGACCCCTACAAAAAATCGCTGGCACCACATCGATTCGACGAAAAAAAGACGCCGATCGATTTTTTTTTGAAGATGGGACTTCGCTGGAAATAGAAACGCCAAAAAGTCTAAATACGGCTGCTATCGAGGATTCCGAATTCCCGCAGCAAAATACTCGCTTGGAAATATTTCGTAAACCCCTACAAAAAATCGCTGAAGCCACACCGATTCGACGAAAAAAAGACGCCGATCGAATTTTTTGAAGATGGGACTTCACTTAAAATAGAAACGCCAAAAAGTTTAAATACGGCTGCTACCGAGGATTCCGAATTCCCGCAGCAAAACACTCGCTTGAAAAGATTTCGCTGGACCCCTACAAAAAGCCGCGGGATCCACATCGATCCGACGAAAAAGAGACGCCGATCGATTTTTTTGAATATGGGACTTCACTGAAAATAGAAACGCCAAAAAGTTTAAATACGGCTGCTACCGAGGATTCCAAATTCCCGCAGCAAAATACTCGCTTGGAAATATTTCGCCGGACCCCTACAAAAAGTCGCGGAATCCACACCAATCCGACGAAAAAGAGACGCCGATCGATTTGAATATGGGACTTCACTGAAAATAGAAACGCCAGAAAAGTTTCAAAATACGGCTGCTACCGAGGGCTCCGAATTCCCGCAGCAACATACTCGCTTGAAAATATTTCGCGAACCCCTACAGAAAAACGCTGAAGCCACATCGATTCGACGAAAAAAAGACGCCGATCGATTTTTTTGAATATGGGACTTCACTGAAAATAGAAACGCCAGAAAAATTTCCAAATACGGTGGCTACCGAGGATTCTGAATTCCCGCAGGAAGACTCTCGCTCGAAAATATTTCGCAAACCCCTACAAAAAATCGTCGAAACCACATCGATTCGACGAAAAAAAGACGCCGATCGATTTTTTTGAATATGGGACTCCACTGAAAATAGAAACGCCAAAAAGTCTAAATACGGCTGCTATCGAGGATTCCGAATTCCCGCAGGAAGACTCTCACTCGAATATATTTCGCCAAACCCCTACAGAAAATCGCTGAAACCACATGGACTCGACGAAAAAGAGACGCCGATCGATTTTTTTGAAGATGGGACTTCGCTGAAAATGGAAACGCCAAAAAGTTTAAATACGGCTGCTACCGAGGATACCGAATTCCCGCAGGAAGACACACACTCGAATATATTTCGCCGGACCCCTACAAAAAAACGCTGAATCCACATCGATTCGACGAAAAAAAGACGCCGACCGATTTGAAGATGGGACTTCACTGAAAATGGAAACGCCAAAAAGTTTAAATGCGGCTGCTACCGAGGATTCCGAATTCCCGCAGCAAAATATTCGCTTGGAAATATTTTATTATTTCGCAAACCCCTACAAAAAGCCGCTGAAACCACACCGATCCGACAAAAAAGAGATGCCGATCGATTTTTTTGAATATGGGACTTCGCTGAAAATGGAAACGCCAAAAATTTTAAATACGGCTGCTATCGAGGATTCCGAATTCCCGTAGGAAAGCATTCGCTTGAAAATATTTCGTAAACCCCTACAAAAAATCGCCGAAACCACACCAAGCCGACACATATGAAAGAAAAGCCCTCTACTTCGGCAACTCACAAAAACAGCACTGCTTTGCTGATTGAAACTCACAAAAATTTAGTATGATGTTACAGCAAAAAAACGGACCGTGAAACCTTGTCAACTTTGCCCTCGTATACGTAAAGTCTTTACCCTTTGAACACTGACCATTGACAGGCACCGCTTTTCATAGCAATTCAATTGAAAAATAATACTTGGCCAATACAGTTGCTGAATCTTGAGACACCAAATTCCAACCAAGACAATGACGACGCCGAACTGGAGGCGAAAAAGTGCATACTCTGCAGCGAATATACTGCAATTGCCGCAATTATACCGTTGCAATATCATATACGTCCGGACTACAATATCTATCTGTTACAATATACATCGGGTGTAACATCCAAATCGGATTCCAATAATGAGCTCCAGACTCTGCGTCAATGTTCGTTACTTCCGGACTTCGAGCTTCTAGAATCTATTAGCTTATCTGAATGAGATCGGCTCAAATCATCATCTTAATGAGACTGCGAATTCGACTCCGTTATCTCGATTAGTCTATAATACGGGATTGCCATTCGCCTCTGGTATCTCAATGAGAATCACTCCTCGAGCTTAAATCCAATCCAGTTCAATCCTCTAGAATAGACAAGTTTCTGACTGACATCTCGAATCATTACAAGACTTTTACAAGTTCCAATAACTGGAGGCCCAGACTGTCCGACTATCACTGTCCGACTGTACGACTTGAACAGTCTGAGTCGAAGGCTGGCTGCAAACTTGGCAATACCAAAGTAAAAGTTTAAAACAGATTCAGAAATGGTGAAGAAATGGTAAGAATAATGACCATACATCTCATACATGTCAGTTCGTCGACGCTATATTACTATGTCGTAGTCTATGAGAGAAATAAACATACATGAGTTCAATCATCACACCATAAGACAGAATCTGGAAAATACCATCAGTCTGGAAAATTTGTCCTGACTCAGATTCTGAATAATTTCAGAAACTCAGTGGATGTTGCCAGACTGTAACTTGTAAATACCGGCTGACTGCCCAATCCATGCAATCATAATCATGACTCGCAATTTTTTTGCCAGATCGCCATTTCGGCTGTTCAATATAGAGATTCAGAATTCTAAATCTTTGCCATGTCGCGACTTTGAAATTTGATGACTCAGAGTCAGATGCCAATGATGCCATTATGATTATACGATCAGTAGAGATTCAGAAGGCCTCTACACTAATAAATCGTCCTGATTCTGAAGGACATGAATCAGAATAGACTTAAGTTAAGGCTAAAAACTGGATCAGCTCAGGTCAGATCAACATTACAATACAATACAGCCAGCACACTGCGGATAAAATTGGAAGACAGTCACACTCATGACTCACGTGACATTTACATTTTTCTAGGCGAAACATATTCTGAAACATTCATATTGAGACAGGTTTTACTGAGTCTAGACAGATTTTGAAACATGCATATTGAGACAAGTTTTGAAACATATTCTGAAACATCCATACTCTGAAACATATTGGACGAGAAACACATTGCGAAACAAATTTGTAAACATCTTGCGAAACATATTGTGAAACAAGGACGCTTTTCGAATTTTTTCCGAAAAAGCATACCCACTTAAGGCGCTTAATTTAGGCGAGACGTTGAGCCATCATATGTTGCGCTGCGTGGTGGCGAGGTGTGTGATGACCATATGAAGCTGCGGGATGACCCTGGTGTGGCCACCCTTGTTGGTGTTGCGTTGCCCTTTGCTGGCGTGGCATTTGATGCGCTACCTGCATCATGTGTTGCTGCGCCTGTTGTCGCATATGCTGTGGCTGCATTTGCTGTGGCTGCTTTTGGTGTTGCTGTTGCATTGCCATCATGTGTTGTTGTTGTGCCGCCATGTGCTGCGCCATGATTTGATGCTGCCTTTGCTGCTGGAGTTGTGTCATCAGCATTTGCTGCTGTTCCGGCGACAGATTCTGTGCCACCGCCATTTGTTGCTGTTGCGGCGGCATCCGCTGTTGCGGTGGCATCTGTTGAAGCATTCGAGATTGTTGCGACCATGATTTTTGAAGCGGTGCGTGCGCCATCCCAGAGTCATGTTGCCTTACCTTCTCCCGTCTGTCAGGAGAAGGCTGCTGCTCCCGTCTGTCAGGAGGAGGTTGCTGCTGTTGCCTCGAGGAGGAGGACGAGGGCTTCGAAGATGATGCTTTTGAAGATGATGCTTGTGAGGATGATGCTTTTGCAGATGCTGCTTTTGAAGAAGATGCTTTTGAAGATGATTCAGATGCTTTCGAGACTCTGACTTGTTGTTGCCGGTTTGGAGAAGAAGACGCTTTCGATCCTTGTGCCGTTGAAGATGCCCCAGAACCCTTCGTAGAAGATTTTTCTGTCGAAATCGTTTCAACTGATTTTTTCTGCCCACCACCAAACTGTGGACAGTCTGCGTTAGGAGAATCGGAACAGGCGCTGAAAAACGATTGACTTCCCGAGTCGATGCATGATAGAGAGATTCTGTCTGATAAGGAGACTTCATCGTCGTTGTTTTCATCATGGTTCTGCTCCTTATCGTGGTTAGTGTGTTCCTTTTTTTCTTTCTGTTTTTCTTTCTCCTGCTTCTCCTCCCTTTCCTGCTTCAGCCTTTCCAAATCTTTCTCTTGCTTCATCCTTTCCAAATCCTTCACCGAAAAACTCTGCAGAAAATCTTTTTGGATTCTTTCTTTTTTAGCCAAATACTCCTGCTTGATCCTTTCCACCTCTTCTTTCTGTTTACGCTCTTTCTCTCTTTTTTCGGTTTCAAATCTTTCTTTCTCTTCTAGGAGCTCTTCTTTCTTTTGAATTTCTGAGCTGGTTTCTTTGACCCACTCTTTATCTTTAGAGTCTTTAGACATTGACAAATTCGCATGTACTGTCACAAGTTGGCTCCAGTCGTTTTTTTTACTGGCGTTAGCAGGCTTGTCATGTTTTTTTGTAATTTGAGCCTGTTTGTCGTTTTTGGTTGTACCCTTATCGTCATTCTTAGTGTGCTTATCATCATTTTTCGAACTCTCCATTCTTTTCTGCTCCCACCTCGCCAATATACTCGCATCAACCGAACTCATTCCGCCGCCCACCATTGACCCCCGTCTACCGCGCATGCGAGTGTATCGTTCGGACTCAGACAAAGACTTTGGAAGAAGAGTTTGAGAAGAAGTATCGGAATCAGAATCAGAAGAATCAGAACTCCTAGCATGATTCCTTGACTTACTACAGTTACCGTTACTACCGTTACCGTTACCAGAGCCATTCGAAGTCGTACTAGAGCCATTCGAAGAAGTCTTCGGCTTTTCGGTATAAGTCTTCGGCTTTTTCGTATATGATGTTACTTTCAGACTTTGTGACTTTGGGAGGACGGGGATCGCGTCTGAATCTGCCTTAAAAATGGATTGTGCTTCTTGTATGTCCGACTGCGGCGAAAAAATGTTGATTGAGAAACCGGGCTTCGGGTTGATCTGGATTTTTGGCGCCTGCATTTTGGGGACCTGCGGAATTTTGTCCTTAACCGCCTGAGTTTTTTCCTTCACCGCCTGAGTTTTGTCCTTAACCGCCACATTGACATCCTTAACTGCCTCATTGACATCATCCTTAACAGTATCCCCATCACTGACATCATGATTGAACTCAAGTATCTGTTGAAATTCTTCAAGCTTCCCTGCGAAACCGGCAACGTCCTCTAAAGCCGCGGCTACATCCTCCAATGCTGAAGAGAACTCCAAATCCCCGTCGGAGATTTCGTCTTCGCTTCTTTCTTCGCTTTTGTCTTCACTGCCGCAAGAAATGCCACTGCCACAAGAGATTTTCTCTTCGACAAATTCAAACTCTCGCGCTTGTGATTTCTCGAAGCGAATCGCACGCGCTCTCAATGCTTTGACTGGGCACTGCAATTCCTTATGAAATGATGCAGACAGTGCAGACCTCTCTGCTGCAGGTTCCAATGCTTTCGCTGGTGTGTTGGGATTGTAATTGACAGCGGTTGTATTGGAGAGACTTCTTGTAGGATCGAAATTCACGGCAGTCGTGTTCGAGAAACTTCTTGTAGGATCGAAATTCACGGCGGTTGTATTCGAACAGCTTCGCATCGACGCCGTATTACTTCCGTTGGAATTAACTTTTTCGACCCGAGAAAGTGAGGAACTGGCGTTAGAACTGGCGGTGGAACTGGCGTTGGAAAGCTGAGCAAACACCTTCGAACTTGCCACAGAAGATTCGTAGGACAGAGCTGAGGAAGATGAGTTTGATAGTGAAATTTCAGAAGGAGAATCAGGGGCGAAAATTCGGTAAGATCCCACTGCTTTTGCCCGGGTGGAGGACTCACCCGAAAGACCTGCGGAAACCTCGTTGGAGAGACACGCAGAAACTTCGTTGGAAAGACCCGCGGAAACTTCGTTGGAGAGACCCGCAGAAACTTGAGTTATCAGGTCAGACGAATGCTCCACTAGGTCAGAAGCCTCCTGGTTCAAGACGTCGGTCGAGCTAGGCATTTCCGATGCAATGAACATATCCGATGCAATGAGCATTTCCGATGTAATGAAGGACTCAGACGCCGGGGAGATGGCCGAGGAGATGATCGCCGAATCCGAAATTTGAGACGCGGACGATATGATCGCCGAGTCCGAAATTTGGGAGGCCGAAGAATTGATCGTTGTCGACGCCGAGGAATTGATGGAGGATTCCGAACTGGATGCGGAAGACTGGTGTGAAACGGTTTCGGGCTTTTCAGCTGGATTTCCTGATGGATTTTCTGTTACTGATACTGATGTTGGAATCACGAGGATTACGAAATCGGCGGTGTCTTTTTTCTCTAAGGTTAGCGCGTTTTTCTTTTTTTCTCCAAGGTTCTGGTTTTTGACTTCGTCTTTCTCCTCCCGTTCCCTCTGTTCCTCTTTCTCCATTTTCTTGCTCTCTGTGCTCTCTTCAACGACTTTGGTGGTTGTTGTCACGCTTTTCGTAGTCACTACTTCGGATCTTGTGACGATGACTTCTCTTTTCGTAGCCACCTCCTTCTTCTCTTCCATCGCCCTGAAAAACTCCTTCCTCTGCTCGAAAACGCCCTTTTTCTTCTCAAAAACGCCCTTCCTCTCTTCGAAAATGCCCTTCTTTTCCTCTGTTCTGGGATTCTCCAGATGCTTAAAACCAGAATCAACATGCTTAAAGCCATCCTCTAGATTTTGTGAGTCTGAATCTGCCTTCGCAATAAAGGTCGGCTCTTCGAGTAGTTTGGTTTGCGTTTCATTGTAAGCTGAGGACTGCACGGAGCAAACTGAAGTCTCAACACCGAGTATCTGACGAAACGGGGGAAATACGTCAGGTATTAGTTCGACTGTATCAGATTTCGTGATTGTTTCGTCTGACCTGATTTCGAAATTATGTCTGTCTGTGATTTTATTGTCAGTCGTGGAACTCATTTCTCCTATAGCAGTTTTCATTTCGCCAATTCCAGTGTGACTTTCTTCTCCTATAGCAGTTTTCATTTCTCCAATTATAGCGCGACTGTCTTCCACATGAAGACTTCCTTCCACACTTTCGACACTCTCAAAACAGGTAATGGACTCTGCAGCGATTACACCGGATATGGTCTGAGAATCGGACTTCACGACGTTCTCCGATATAGTCTCCACACACCTCCTCTGCGACACTGACATCGTCGAACTCAAACTGAAACTTTTGGACAGGTCGAGATTCGAACTCAAACTGAAACTTTTAGACAGGTCGAGATTCTGCGATACCGACGAACTCACGCTCAAAGTTTTGGGCATGTTCTGCGACATAGTCTTATTCAAGTTGAAACTGGACAACTCAGGACCGCTCGACAATCCCGGACTCGAAGTGCCGACCGTCAAAATCAAACTACTGAAGTTTTCCGATAAGGCGAAACTTTTGGACAGGTCGAGATGTTCGAGCATGTCGAGACTGCCAGTACTTCCAGTACTCCCACCAAATGAAACACTCCCACCGAACGAGAAGTGAGCCCGATGGTATGACTTCGAATTATATGACTTGGAGTTGATCAGTGTGCAGCCGTCGTCTAGCATATCCAACGGATCGAAGCATGCATTCTCTGACCTGGCAGTCCCGTCAGAGATCATATCGATGATCGATTCTTCTTGTTCGTATTGTTTGTCGAGGGTTAGAAAGCCAGCTTGTTGATCAAGAGTCAGAAAGTCGGAATGTGACTCAAGAAAATCGGAATTAGACTCAGAAAAGGCGTGCACTAATGATTCTGAGTTTGTATCTCCAGTAATATCATCATCTCCAGTGACAACGATATCACCTCCAATGATATCATCTCCAACAGTATCACTTTCGACAAATTCAGACTCGCTTGCAGACTCGCTTGTTGCAGCTTCTGTTGCAGCATCTGTTGCAGCGCCTGCTGCCATTCGAGCTTCATTGCGATTTCCAACCTGTTTGTTATTTCCAACCAGTCTGCTACTTCCCTCTCTGTTACCCGAGTTTGCCTCTTCTCTGTTATTTGAGTTTCCATCTCCGTCACCCGAATTTACCTCTCCCTCTCTGTTATTTGAATTTCCGACCTCTTGTAATTTCGCGGATGCAGCCCTCAAAACCCCAATCGCTTCTGCGATAACCGCGAGAGCTTCTTTTTGCTGTTGGGGAGAGTTTTCATTTTCTGCCGACAAAACAATCTCTTGCGCGCGGTTTTTCTCCTCGAAAATACTCACCATCGTGCGGACTTTGTCGGCTGAGGGAATCGTTGTGCGTTTATTACACGAACCATTATTCAACATCGACATTGACATTGAGTTAGAATTTCTCAAACCAGAATTATCAGAATACTCAGAACCCTGTGCACTTCGAGAATTATTTTCATTATTCAACAGGGATACCAGCCCGATGTTAGTAATCTTCGCAATCGGATTCGCGATTGGGTGGATCGTGGGGAGAGGTTGTCGAGGGGAGGAGGATTGCGAGTTCAAATCGAAGTCAATACACAATGGCGACTGGGAGCCGCCGATACGCTGTCTACACCTGACCCGTCTCCTATCACACACAGTATCCGTGTGCAACTTATCCCAATCCTGCAACCGCACAGATTCAAACATTCTGGCCCCATCCGCTTTCAGTGCAGCCCCCAAAAAACCGTCCAGATTCTCTTTTTGAGTCAAAAACGCGTGCAAATCGTCCTCATCGAGGTTTTTCAACATCATATCATCTGCGAAATCGGTTGGGAATTTTTCGAACGTGGTCTTAGCCATTTCTGAGTTTTGAGAAAAAAGGTTCACGTTGGTCAAAAAGCTTCTCCCACGCCCTTCTCTTTTGACGATTACCAGCTGGGATTTGTCGATGACGAAGATCTGGAAAAACTGGTAGGATGCCGCGAATGGGAAGGAGTAGAAGGCTCGTCCGAGTTCGTTTAGTTGTTCGACGGCTTTTAGCGTGGCACAATCAGGGCATCCGAAGTCATCAGAAAAGAACCGGAACCGCAACACTTGGTAGGTGTATTTCGGCTGAGATTTCGTTCTGTTCATAGTGAGGAGAGAGTTGGTTTTAGCAACAGCTTTAGTATACCCGTTAGTAGAAGAAAAACTACCGTGACCACGCAAATCTTCTGCACAATGATGATGAGCTGCAGAGTCTGCTGCGGACAATGAATCTGCTGCAGACAATGAGTAGACGTCTGCGACACTCAATCCGCGGCCGTAAAACAGAGGGGTGAAGAAGCAACGGAGCTGTTCTGCATTTAAATTCCCAGTGTTGGTAGCCAAATTTCCACTGTTGTTATTTTGAGAGTTCTCAGAAGGATTGTGAGCCTGTGGCTGTCCTTCCAAGCAGAATTCGACAGCTTTTTCGACGAGACTGGGCCACCAACGGGAAGACATGTTTAATGAGTTTTAGTTTTGAGTGAGTTTTGAGTGCCAGGAAACTTTTTGAGTGACAAGAAGCTCTTAGCTTCTTAAGTGCTCAGCCTCGTGAATCTTTGTTCAACAAGGTAAATCTGAGCTTCAATGTGGTTTGGTTTGAGGATTTTTTTTGTGCGTTTAACTTTTTGTGAGAAGTCTGCAGACGTAGTACGTATCACATAAAAAAAATACGTGCTTGAAACAATGAAAAAACTTAAGACTCCGAGACTTCTGAAGGATAAAAAACAGCTACAAGTTTTGCAGCAATACAATACCAAAGAAGAAGAAGCTTTGCAGGAATACTGAAGAAGAAGCAGCAATACAATACCAAAGAAGAAGAAGAAGAAGTAAATCTGTGGAAGTGGTTGTTTGGAGGTGGTTATATCATTTGTGGAGAGTTTTTGTTTTGGAAATTGAGACGAAATGCCGAGCAGATTGAGATGAAATGCCGAGCAAACTGAGATGATCAGATCTTGAGAAGAGAATGAAACTGTAAACATCCTGAGATTCCTGAGCCATTACTGGCCCTGGGGCATGGCTGAGATCTTGTGAGTGAAGAATCTTTTTTTTTTTTTTTTTTTTTTTTTTTTTTGAAACGGCCAAGGGCCTGATTGCAAATTCACATCTTGCACATGTCATGTATGTCGTGTCGTGTATGTCATGTCCCATGTACTATGCCACATGTACGATGCTTTATGCTTCAGAATACAAGGACCACGCAATATTAAATTATCAAAACAGACCGAAACAATACTGAATGAAATAATATGCCACCAATACAAAACAATATACCACCAATACAAAAGACCTACCAGATGAAATCGATGAGATATGCCCGCATTTGAGAAAAGGGGATGAGAGTTGGCAATTAAAGTCGAAAGACACAAGAGAAATCCAGGATACGAATAGGGTTAATTTCCAAAAGCATGAAGTGTTTGCGACTTCGACAGTAACAATAGAACAGATGAAGTCGTAATGCAAACGTATATCACTAGCGTCGCACTTTGAATAAATAATTATAGAGCCGCAGGGTCGTTTTTTGAATGGAAGAACTCGCAGAAGTCGGAACATTCACGACTTGAACGCTATGGCATGGGCACACAATCACGATCACTGTTTTTCGATTCCCGAGCACACGGACGTCTTATGGCCGATCTTCGCCGTGAAATTCAGTCCCCTCGATTGGTGTCCGTATCGTTGTTCCACATTGTTCGGCCCCTGTGCTCGTGATTTCGGTCCATGTCCTGCCAAGGCCTATATTCTGTTTTTCGTTTCCCGAATACACGGACGCCTTATGACCGATTTTCATCGTAAAACTCAGCCCCCACGGCTAGTATCCGTCTCGCTGTTCCACAGAATTCGCCCCCTGTACTCGTGTTTCCAATTCTTCTTCTTGTCCTCTCCTGTCAAACTCCATAGTGTGTCTTTCACTTTTTCCGAGAAATACGGCTGAATTGTTTCTCCCCATACTGTACCGCAAAACTCGAGCGCTGGCTTCCAGAAATTTTGTGCCTGACTATCGGACTTCGCTTCTTCAGTTTTGCAAACACGTTGGCAGCAGAGGAACGCTGTTGGTTTCCGGGGTCCTTTTTGCCCTAGTTTCCGCAAATTTCATCGATAAAAGTGCCCCAAAACTCTCGTGTATTCCTTTTCTGCTTGTGCGTTTTCTTCTCTTTTCTCGAAATAACGCAGAGTCAAGACGCGCTAGTTTCCTGCAAACGCTCACCGAGGTGAGTTTTTTACTCCTCCTTCTTGCTTTCTGCCGGTGCTGGTGCCGCGGGGCTTTCGCACTGGCATCGTTTATCACATAAACCGCGTCTGATGAATTTCATGGAGGCCAGTGGGAATTTCGCTATCTTCTCCATTTCGAGGCTCACTTCGTTGCAGACTGCAGACGGCGCAGCGATGCCGATTAGTTGGGACTGTTTGTCGATTTTTTCCTGCAGCTTCTGTCGCTGCTCTTCCTCGATATCCGCTTGCCACTGAGCTCGAGAGTCTGCATGATTCACACACTCGAGGAAAAAATGCCTGTACACATCATCCGAGAAAGTGCCACACCACATACATTTCCCACTCAGGCTGACATCTGTCGGATGTCGGTAGCCGCTGATGCGCGGGCAATACCCCGCCAATACTTGGCACCAGGCACGGCCAATCCATACAGGTATATCGATTTTCAGATGCTTCCGGATTGCTGTCCCCTGGCACATCTCGGCCGTACGCTTGACCGCTGGCTTTTCCTTGGCAAGATCGGATAGCTCTGTGGCCCGAGTCTTGCGAAACTCTGCCTTGATGTCGGCTTTGACGGCTTCTTGCAGAAGGCTAAAACTGGTTTGGTTTGTTTCACGCTGCATAGCCAGCGTGGCCAGTTGGTCTGCAGCCTCGTTTCCGTCGATTCCAGAGTGACCCCGCACATGTCTCATACCCACGTCTGCTAGGGTGGCCAATTTGTCGAGAGCTACCACGAGATCGATGTCCTCGGCGCATTTGATCTGCCGAGATTGCAACGCCATGAGTAACGACAGGCAATCCGTTGCGATCAAAATTCTCGGGACGCGCTGTAGACGCTGTAGGGCTTCGATGACAGTTGGGATTAGTTCTCTGGCGGCTTTTGTCATGGCCCCCCTTTCAGCGCCAAAACTATGGTTACACCAGCCCAAATAATCTGCCCCACCCATCGAGAAAATCTGCTCACCCCTCAGCCTACCAACCCACGCGCCGGAGGATTTGTTTGGGCAGCGGTACCAGGCTTTTGGCTCGGAAGCGCCACCGTCAGAATGGATTTCCAGGTCATAGCCGCCCAATGCCTCTTCGAGTTCTTCCTGGGATTCGATACTTTTGGCAACGTCGATGCTGATGCTACCAAAGTTGCGGATCAGGTGCGTGTATGACTTCAGGGGCGGGAGCGGACGACGATGAAACTTCGACGGTGGAAAGCGCGAGCAGAGACTTCTAAGCGGCTCCGCAAGCAAATCCGACAAATCCCCTCTGTGAAGATGCAAGCCCATCCCAGCCGCAGGAACCCGCAGGGCACGGTCGACTTCTGTTTCCGATTCTAGGACATACAGCTCCTCCAGGGTGGGTATGTTGCTGAACATATACGCAAGCTCGGTATGCGTTTTGTAAACGCCGGAGATGACGCGGGCGGCGGAATTTATCACGACGGCCACTTTTCGAAGCGTAGCTTGTGTGGCTCTAGCATACCACGTGGATAGAGCATAACGCGCTACCGACTCAACATATGAACGGTAGAGAGCGCGGACAGATCGCATGCTTGGTCCCCATTTTTGTGTCGTCAACATTGTCACCACCCGCATCCGTTTGGTCATTTTCTCGACCAATTTGTCCACATGCTCCGCGAACCGAAGACGGGAATCGACGATCACCCCCAGGATTTTCATGCTCTTTACCGTTATGGCAGCCTTACCGCCAACAGACACCCCGTCCCCCAGCTTCAGCTCACTGCCGCCCTTAGTAGTATAGAGAGGCATGATTTTTGTTTTCAGAATGTTGATAGGCAGACCCATTTCCAACGACCAGGCCTCGACCTGCGTGGCAGCACTACGCGCTTTTTTTGCCAGTTCTTCGGTTGATCTGCCACTAATCAAAATGTTGATGTCATCTGCGAAACCTTGCGCCCCGATACCATCGCCGAAGGTTTCGAGACTACGAAGGAGGTCGTCAATAAATAGCAGGAAACAGGTCGGACCGATGCAGCTTCCTTGCACAATACCGCGGACACTGTCGAAGACATCGCTGCGATGGCCGTCGTACTTGTCACGAACTTCAACCGTTGAATATCTGGACTCTAGAAATCCGTAAAGATATCTCACCAGACCGGGAGAGATGCCGGCTTTGATGAGCTTAGCAATGAGGACCTGCCGCCGGACCTTATCGAAGGCTTTTTCGAAATCAATGGAGAGGATGCATACCTTCTCGCCGTTGCTGATCATCTTCAGCGCTTTGTCGACCAGGACACAGATCGCCTGTGATGCTGATTTTGCCTTTTGAAATCCGTACTGCTGCGTCGAGATTTTCTGGATCACTTCCGCATACAGTCGCGCCTCAAACATGGACTGTATAACCTTGCACAACACTGGGAGAAGAGATATTGGCCGAAATTCCTTTTCTTCATCGTCTTTTGGGATCGGCCGGATGATCGCAGTCATCCAGCCGGGCGGAATACGTCCCTCGCGCGCGATCTGATTGGCCAGGACCGTAACCATCGAGACAAATTCTGGGACCTCAGCGAGCCAAGCGACTTGCTTCGTGTCTATGCCGTCGATGCCTCCGGCGCGCTCTTCCTCCAGATCACGGAGCGACCTCTGCGCATCTTCCTCGACGAAGACAGCAGCGTGATGCCTGTGCTCTTTCAACCAGGCCAGATTTTCGAGAGCCAGTCTTTTTTCTTCTTTCTCTTCCTCCGTTGTAAGACGATGATCAAATTTTCGCGCCAGCTCTTCGGCAAGGATGGCGGGCGGCTGGATACCGGTGTAACACGCGTCGTTTTTTGACTCGCCGAATAGCATCCGGACCCTCCGATATGCATCCCGGGCATCGCCAAAGTCTATGTTCTTACGGAAGTGCTCGTTTCTGCTCTTGGTGAGATCGTCCACGTCGTAAGCCATTCCGTCGTCTAAATCGTCAAACCAGTCGCATTTCGTCAAGGAGACCTCGGATAGCTTGGACTGTTTGTCAAGGCGCGGGATGTTGTTACCGTTTCGACTGGCTTCGAAAATGGCATCGCGCAACATGTTCGCGATGGTGGTAGCGGTGGCGTTCACTTCCAGACTCTGCATGCCCTCCCTGAGCAGTTCAGTCGCGCACTCGATGTACGACTGTCGCTTGGCTTTCTTGTACAGGTTTCGGGCGATGTTAATGACTGGGTCGAAATCTAGATCGAACACCTGAACCAGGGGGAAGTGGCTGCCGATCGCGCTGCTACCGACGTACGAGGACGTCTCGCAATGGATGTTCGTGAAACATAGATCGATGCAGGAACCGGACACGTGGGTCTTCTGGAAACCACCGACACCAACCCAGCCCATCTCTCCATTGACGTCAGCAATCACGCCGCCACGCTGTGTCCTCGAAGGATAGGATTTTTCGTGGCCTGGAGGCCACCAAGAGTCGTGCTGCGCATTCAGATCCCCCAACAAGATGGCACGCGGTCCGAGTGACTGTATGATTGCCGTCCATTCCTCGCGCTTCAGATATACATCCGGAGGAACATACGCATTGGCGATTTGGAGCTCCGCCTCTTCGAGTCTAATCCTAGTGGTGCAGATCTCGACCCTACCTACCTCAGCGCTGTCCATCGCGATTTCCTGGCCGCCTAAGGATTTATGCACTAGTGTCAGTGTTCCCCCGCCTTCCCTACCCACGCGGCTTCTGCGGCCTCTGACGACATAGTCCGGCAAATCGGTCCGCAGGCGTGTTTTCCAATCTTTCTCCAACGTCCAGACCTCCTGCAGACACACGATGTGCGGCTGTACTCTGACGATCTCCCGGCATACCTCCCCATAATGCTTCTTGAAAGATTGGCAGTTCAGCTGTAAGATTTTCACTCCCGACTTCTTACCGAATGAGACCGCCGACACGGATTCCAGACCATCATCGCCATCACCATTAGAAGAACCACCAAAATAGACCTGCGTATCTGGATGGGTCTCCTTTGGACCGTACTCGGCGTCGATAAAACTAACCGGCGAGGATTGTTTAGGACCCCGGGAGGCGGGCCTTTCTGGTATCGAAGGATCGCTGTGAGTCGGGTCGGTGCGAATGGGGTCGAGCGTGGCGTTGAATCCAAGGAAGGGAACTGCAGCCGGGGGGGAATTCACTCTAGCCCTGCTTCTGCTTCTAGACCTGGCGGGGAATACGCCTGGATTCGCCCGTCTGCTGCTGCTCACTTTTTTGTCGTGTTCTTTGAACGCCTCCTGTTCCTGTCTTTGCACTACGGCTAGTCTTCTTAGAAGGTCGTCTATCATTTCTTGTCCTTCTAACCCGGATTTTGATTTTTTCTTCATTTCGCGAGAGGAGCCGGGTCCTCCTCTCGACCTAGATCGATTATTTTTTCGGGTTGGCGGGCAGGGCGTCAACCCTACCCGCCGTGGTTTTCGACTCTCCGTCTTGCGAAGACAACTGCGAGGATGATGAACCGGCAGCCCCGGCAAACGTATTGGCTTTCGCTTTCTTGACATAATTCTGGCCGATGGCTTGCGAGTCTGATATCTCCGAGTTAGTGATTGCGTCCTTGTTGTTGCGGATGTAAGTGGCCACCGAACAGCCGGAATCTGCCCACGTATCGATAATCTTCTCCGCCTTTTGTCTTTCATTTCTCAGCATATGTTCCAGCCAGGTTTTCTTATCACCCCGCACCCTAATCGATTTCTTGCCATCCGGGGCAGGTACGAAATACTTGCTCTCGGCGAAGTAGTAACCGGCGGGACATAGCTCTTCCACGTCTTCATATTTCACACGCAGTTTCGTGAGTTTCTGTTCCAGTTGTGAGCCATGGCCTTTCTTCATCGGTTTTGGTGCGTTTTTCTGTCCTTGCTCTGGCGGATGGGGTAATTTGTCTCCAGGCGTAGGGATTACATCGAGCCCACCGCCATCGGTCGTTCGCGGGACCTGTCCGGTGGCTGCCATTTCATCACGAAGCCCTTCCTCGAGGGAAACCGTATGCAATGGCCTGAGTAGTCGCGCTGTACCGTTCGAAGCATTGAAACCCTCAGGAGTTTCCGGCGAGCTGATTTTTACACGTTCAGGAGGGGCGGGGCTGAAGACTGGGCTCCTTGCCTCCTCTGCTGGCGCAATTGCGGTTTCGTTGTTCGTGGGTCTATCCGCGGCACATACAGGCCGGTCGTCTTCGGCGTCAAGCGGAATTTGTGTAGGTGCGATGGGGGATGGCGCGGCGGTGTTCATTTTTTCGGGAGAGACATGCCGCTCAATCATCTGCGATGGTCTTTTGCATAACGGGCGCAGACCACTGGAGTTCGATAGTCCCGAGTTAGGTCTTGGCCTTTTGAGCCCGTTCGCAGGATGCGGGCCCGGATACAATACGACGTCACTCTGTCCATTCGGGTCAACGTAGGAAGGCGTGTCACCGTTGGCGGCGCGATAACCTTCGGGCGAGAGAGCTGGTTTTTCCAGGAGCGTTTTTTTTCGTCTTGATCTATTCGATTTTAACTTTCTGGATAGGCAGCCGGCTGATTCGGTCGGCTGCGCTGGAGTGTGCTCGGACGGTTTCGGTGAAATCGACATACTCAATCGAGAAGTGGAATCTTTCGCCGCCGGAGGGGGAAGTTTCGTGGCCACTTCGCGGCAGTCGTTCGTGGGTGCTTGTTGTTCTTCTTTGTCTTCCATCGCTACCAAATCGACTCGTCCACTCTTCTTCTGACCGTAGCCTTCTACCTGTTCGACCACGCAAACCCCACGGCAAGCCGTATCGTCGCTCGTTGTTCCAATTATACGACCCTCTTCATCATCCACATTCATATTTCCATCATGATCGATTTTGCTGTCACTACCGATGGAAAAATAGGCGCAGGCCGAGGGCACTACGAGGGGCGAACTCACAGGAGGAGACGACTTCGACGCCGCGTTTTCGGCGGGTGGAAGAAAGACTCCCGCAGCAGGCACGTCGATGGATTTATTAGACCCGGCACAGGACTCGCCCGCCAGCGGCTCAAGAATAGGAACGGGAACCAGGTCCGTGGATGTGTGCGCGGTCATCACTTCCGGCGCGATGGCGCTCGAACGTGGTGAGGCTGCCGGATCTTTTCGCGAATTGTCCCGCTGGGGATCCTGGCGTTCGGTCATTTGCCGGAGAAGTTCGATCTCCGCCCTGTGCTCGACTCTAAGAACCTGGATAGCTTCAAGATATTGCCGCTTCAAGTCTTCACGTTGGTCATGCGATTGCATTGCGGAGATCGAAGTAGCCTCGTCAAGTTTCCTCTTCAGTTCATGACATAGATTCTTCAGGCCGGTTTTCTCGACTTCTACTCGCTCCAAAATTTGCCTATGTTCATCGTGCAGCACTTCTATCGCTGCCGAGTGTTTCCGGGAACCGTCCGCCAACGCCTTTTCTATCTCTTCGTTTTTCATCCTTTCCCACTCCCCACACAAATTCGCTCGCTCCCGCAGGTAGAAGTCGTCCAATTCGGACCTAGTCTTTTCCAGTTCGATTTTTGCGCGTTCCATTTGCCGCTTGGTTTCATCGTCGCGAGACGTGACTGCCTTGCTCAGCGAGTCGATTTCGTTTCGAGCCGCCGCCAGGTCTGTTTCCAGGGCCTTCACCTTCGCCGCGGTCGTTTCCGTCTCACCCTCCCTCACCGCTGCCTCACGAGAATACCTATCAATCGTCTGCCGAGCTTCTGCAAGGTCCCCCATCGTGTTTTTCAGTCTGTTGCTCATAATCACATCGCTAGCCTCGTGTTCCGCCCGCCGCCGCGAATCTTCTATGCCAAGTCTGGACTTTTCTGCGAGGTGGCGCGACCGTTCCGATTCCAGCGCACTTCGCAGATTATCGGTCTCGCTCTGTAGGCGGCGTCCCTCATCTTCGGCTAGGGCTTTTTCTGTTTTCAGTTGAGAGAGTGCTTCCTCTTGTTCGCGTTTCTGCTTTTCAGATTCAGCCAGCCACTGGCTCTTCTCCGTCAGAATCTGCGACCGTAATCGTTCTGTCTCCATCTGCAAGGTAGATAGTTCGTTCTGTCTGGTAGCCCTCTCAAGCTCCAGCTGTGAGAGAGCATTCTGGAGGTCTGTTCGTAAACGGATAGACTCCTTCTCTGAGAGCGCAACAGTGTTCGTCTCTATGGAAGTATCCAAAGCCGACGTCGCACCCGAAATATCGCACATTCCGGCGTTTCCGTTCGACAACGATAAGCCCACCAATCGGTCCGAAAGCTGTATGTCACTCGTAGAGTCTTCACTGGGCATTGCGGCGTTTTCGTAGTCGGAGGCTTTTCGTATGCTCGTTTCCCCATGCCGATCTTCAGTCTTGACCTTTTCCCCATTCGTCGGAAATCCGCCGGATTGATTAACTCGAGAGTCACGGTCGCCGAACGAAAGTCGAGAAACGAAGTCCATTTGTTTCGAAAGAATGGGCAGCATGTCTTTCGAAACATAACCCATGCATAGCCGCGTGCCGACGAGTTCAACGATCCGCGCCAATGCCCGTGAGTCCGCTTTTCCACCAACACCACACGCGAAGATCAGCTCAGCGACCTTATCCGGGTCGGGGCCTGATCTGAAGTGGCTGCTGGCATTAGTGGGGGGATTGGTTGCTGCGACCGCTGTGTTAGGCCCGGAGTTGTCGCTGTGCTCGTGATTGTTGGTAGGGTTGGGATTAGCTGGTAGAGAGGACGCCAGATACGGGAGGGTAGCCGTTGGCTGTGGAGGCGGCCCAAAACTGTGCACGTGGTTGTTGGTTGAGTTGGAAATGACCGGAAGCGAGGGCAATGTCATAGAAGGGAGAGTAGGTGGCGGTGGTGGAGGAGGTCGTGGGTATTTGGCTATGAGTTCACGTGCCACTGCCATCCTTTCCTCCAACGGTGGGACCCTCTGAGTCTCGTAGGTTGTCATTTTCTAGTTTGTCAGCCTGGCGGTCAGGGATTTAGATGAAAAAGATGGCACCGGTTGGACTCGAACCTAGGTCGACGTAGTATTGAAGCCGTCGCCTTAACCACTGCGCTACCTTGTCCTTTGGCAATAGTTGAGGCGCTAACTTAGTCTGACGCTTCAGATATTGCAATGCCTGAGGTGAACCAATTGGGATGATTTGAAGGGATCCGCCAAAGTTGGCAACTTTTCGCCTTCCGATCCTTCAAAGTTGCCAGCTTTCCACCTCTCGGTGTCCAAGTGGAAGTTCCCAGAAGGTCATGTTGCTTCACCTCACTTTGTTTCAAATATATGCATTATTGCAACTATAGTGATAAATAGCAAATTATTGTCTTTATTATGTAAGAAAGAGAAAACTGGCCGAAATGTCAACAATTTGGCTGGCCCGGGATTCGAACCCGAAGCGTTGTCAAAAGGACTGGATAGGCGTACCGTTTGAGCTACTTCGCTTCTTGTGAACTACAGTAACATTAATTTTAAAGCGGTCACGGTCCGACACTGCTCGATAGTCATATTGTAAAAACTTAAAGCCGGTCTTGAAAGAGGTCACCAGAAAACTTCTCTTCAAGAAACCTAACGACACTGGACGGATAAGTTTGGGGATTAGATTCACACAAAAATCCTTGACGACAATCCTCGACATACACCGGAAACGATCGTGACAATTGACTTACACGCAAGACGATGCACGAGACGAGACACTGTCACAGAGGGGATGCAAATTCACACTGTTTATGAGGAACACACCCACCACGGCGAAACACTCGAGTACAATCAATCTGAGACGAATGCAGATGCTGAGGAACATAATGCCGAGGAACATAGCTAGTGCAATTTCACAACACACACACACACACAACACTGACACTCGCCACTTCTTAGATTGTATTTTCGTGCAACGAAAAGCTTGAGCCAGTTTGTGAAGAATCTTGCGCACTGAGCAGTGATCCACCTTGTGAATGAAAATCTAAAATCTTTCCAATAAAATATCCTGCAGCCGTGATCCTGAGACTATCAGTCTTGTATCAGTATTTCTCTCAATATACAAGTCTCTCACTCCTTGTAAGTTTTTTCACTTTGTATCCTGGCTTTCAACAAAAAAACTCAAAAAGCAAAACGCTCCAAATTCCCACAGTTGAACACTATTCAGAGACTGGGGTAGACGGTTCCCGTCAATTTGCGTAAGAACCACATCAATCGTCGATATTCTGCGGGTTTTTCGAGAGACCGTTTCTCACACTGCCCGCAAAAGACAAAGATAAATCGCGACTCCAATCGAGTGGATCCGCATCCTGTCAACCCGCAATGATATCGTCGGAAAGTCAAAGCATGGCGAACAGCTAAAGCCAAAATAAATACTCGAAACCGCTTTGAACACTTCAAATTCCATCAAAATCTCCCGCAGAAGGACTTCGGAAACTGAGCAAACTCCATTCAAATCTCCCGTAGAAGGGCTTGCATTTACGGAATTGCGATGCCCTGATACTCAATCTCAAACGACCATACGCACGAGACTGCCTCAGGCTCGGAGTCTGCAGTGTCCCCTGGTGCCGCACCTCAGGCTAACTTTAGCTTAGCTGCCCTGCGATTATCATTCAGATGAAGCTTGTAAGCTTGATCATCATCCCCAAGGCTCACCGCTCCCGATGAGAGTCAGACTCCCGAACATCAATACACGACTCTCCCAGGTACCAATCCCCCGACTATCTGAATCAGAAAGCTCCTCTATCAAGCCATATCCCCGTTGACCCCTCGCAGCTCAGTCAAAAGATAATCATCCTGGGATGAAGGCACTCCTCTCTTGAGTCATCCTCTGTTGAGACATCCTCTATTGGATCATCCTCTATTGGGTCCTCCTCTCTTGAGACATCCTCCATTGAATCATCTTGGGACTTTTTCTCACAAGAGTTTGTTTTTTCGAAGCACTTAAATAAGCAAATAAATTGAAACACACACGACGATACTACTGCAGCTGTGACTGTCAAATCAGACCAGTCTCGGACTCCGACGGCACCTGTAAGTTTAACAGGTCTACTACTATAACACAGACTCACTACTCCAGACTTAGAGTTCATCGCTTCACGTGTCAAAATACCTCAATGATCGTGTCACGGTGTCAACCTGCTTCAATGCATCTAGCAAACTGCTTCAATTCATCTAAATTTTATGGCATCGCGCTAGGACTATAGTATCAACAAACCAGTGTCGAAAATTACGACGTAAGGAATTTCAATTCAAATAGTTTAAAAATTCAAAAGATTAGAGGCTACACTGCCATTCGCTTCACAAGGTCTAACAAATTTTATTCTTCTTCTTGTCGAAATTTTTGGCAACATGGTAACTCTGACCACTGATTCCGATCCGAATTGCAAAATAGTTTTCAGTCACACCTTGCAGAATAGTTTTCAATCAATACACAAACTGTACACCTTGCACAATAGTTTTCAATCACTGGAATTTCAATACACACTGCAGGCAGAAAATTTAGAGTCAAATTGTGGGTCGCAGAATGGTTTTCAATCAAAAAAACTCAGAACTTCAGAAGTGTAAACAAGGTAACAGATGCAGAAGGTTTTTAGAATCAATTAGAGTCAATCACTGTGCTACACAGAAAAACAATCACTGATCAGTCGGAAAATTTGGCTTGCGAAATTTCACTATCTTGTAAGTGCTCAGGTTTAAGGCATCTTGCGAATCTGGTTGGTTCAAGTCTGTTGTAGCTTGCAAATTTTGTAAGAGTTGTAAATTCAAATCAGCTCAAGATGGTAAATTGATGGTAAATTTTCAAATCTGTAATGAAACTGACACACACAAGAAAAAATATCAGAAACAAGATAAGTAGTCAGTCGATTCCACGACTTCAAATATCATATGCTCGCCTCGAATTGGACTGCGGTACTTACACAGCGAGACTCACAAGCTGTCCACAATAGACTTTTTGCACTCGATTTCACCCGCTACGTTTTGAAAAGCCAGTGGCTGTGTTGTCCAGGATTTCCAGAATGACGCTTTCCAGCAGGACGCTGCGCTTTCTGAGCTTCCTTTCCAGCAGACCGCTGCGCCGTCTGAGCCGTCATTCTGTACATTCTGTCTCGGACTTAGACTTGCCGAGCTGCCGGTGAGACTTTTTTCTGAACTTGCATTACCACCCTTTTCTGTGCTGCTCTTCTCTGCGCCAAAGTCAGTGAAAAACGTCAGCAACGGCGACAATTCCAGAAGAGTTGGAACAACCACATCAGATTTGGCTGGGAGAGTGTCAGACGTAGTAGATGGGACAGCTTTTTCTGGAACAACCACATCAGTATCACTCAATGGCTCGTGTTCAGGCTCCGTTGTATCTCCTGGGACTTCAGTTGAGTCAGAAGTTTTCTTTTGCTCATCCCCAGAAGTAGTCACGGTTGCGTCAGAAATCTTGGCTTCTTCTTGCTCATCAGTTACAGGGGGCCTTGACGTGTTTTCCTCAGCCGCCCTAGGACTAGTTCTGGTTGTCTCACCTCTTCTGGTTGCCTCAGGACTAGTTCTGGTAACTATCTCAGCCGCCATTCTGGTAACTCTCTCAGCCCTTCTATTCATCTCAGAAGTCTTATTTTCCTGAGAATCCACCGCAGAAGAGCTCTTTGAATTTCCCTCTGATTCGCCTGTTCCTTCAGAAGAGGAGCTGCACCTGCTGTCTTCAACAGTGGAGGAACTAGATTTGTTCCTGTTGTCTTCAGCTGTCGACGAACTAGATTTGTTTTCTTGAAGTTCAGCCTTTTCCGGAAAAGGAATAGCGATCAACTTTTTGTTGCACATTGTATCTGATGAAAATTTGTTGAACTTTTTTGAATCTATTTCAGGCTTTGAGTCCACTGCTGGCAAGAGTTTTTCTATCTTTTTGTCTTTTTCTGACGTGGCATGTTTTTCCGAGTTATTCGATTTCGCCGTGACAGCTGTCTTTCCTTTCTGGGTAAAAGTAGCCTTTTCTGTCTCAGTATTGGTGGCCTTGTTTTTCTCGGTAGCAGCGCTGGCGTCTTGGGACTCAGTGATGGCTGGTTTCGCTTTCAGAATGCCGGAACTACTAACGTCTTGTGAATCAGCCGGGTCATGTTTGGCTTTCAAAATACCGGGCCCAACTCGGGGTCGCGATTTCATGACGTATTCCTTGCCATCCGCACTGTTGCTTTCCAGACTATCCGCACTGTTGCTTTCCAGACTATCCGCCCTCTTGTTCTCCTGGACGTTAATTCTGAATCTTTGCCCTGTGGGTGAAGATGTACCAGGTGCGGATGTACCGTTACAGGTTTTGTCTCGTCTATTTTCTTTCTCGGTCTTTATCGCCTTTGTACCGGTCTCCGCGCCATGATCTTCCTCCTGATTTTTTTCTGCCGCATTTGGCTTCTTGTTTTCCTTGGCGGTCTTCTCCTGCTCCTTACTTTCCTCGGCAACGAATTTGACTGACTTCTCCTGCTCCTTACTCTCATCGATACCAAACGTAACAGACTTCTCCGCCTCCCTACTCTCCTCAGAACAGAACATTACAGTTTTCTTTTCCACCTCCCTACTCTCTTCCTCAACAAACATAACTTTCTTCCCCCCCTCGACACTCTCTTCCGCCCGAAACATCACCTTCTTCCCCCCTTCAACACTTTCTTCCGCCCGGAACATCACCGTTTTTCTACTAGCCCCCTCCCTGTTCGCTTCCTCAGCCGCTTCAGCCGCGAGCATAACGCTTTTCCGAGCTTCTCTGCTTTCCTCATCCTCAATGTCGCCCCATTCACTTGTTTTCGAAGATTTCATGGCGATCAATCTCTTTACGCAATTTTCTGCAATAGCCTTCTTCTCCAATTTCCTCTTCTGTTTCTCTTGCCGTTCATACCTCTTCGCTTCGGCTTTTTGCTCTAATTCAGCTTTAATGTTGAACGTCATCGGTACCATGTGCCGCTCGGTGCGAAGGATAGATCGCCGGCACTGGGATTGTCGGATCTGAGAATTCAATGCAGACTGTCGGATCTGGTTGTGGAATGGCGCTGGTGGCTGTTTGAGACAGGAACGGGACTGAACTCTAGCTCCGTCGGACTGTTTCACTTCAGACTTGTTTCCTTCAGATGCCTTGACGATTTCGTCTTGTGAGCCCTTCGGACAAACCTTCTTGGCTCTGCCGTCCTTGGGCGATTCCCTGGGCTTCTTCCTAATTTCATCCTGACTGGATTGAGACTTTCCGGACGATTGAGACTTTCCGGACGCGATACTTTCTTCGCTCGTTGAATGTGAAAGGATATCGTGTCTATTTTTTGCCTTCTTCGTCTGACTCTTTACGTTTTGACCCTGTCCGGCCCCTTGCCGCATCGGAGCGAATTTCCCCGATTGTCTCAGATTAGAGTTGATAGGATTGAATTTTCCCGATTGTCTGAGTGAGGCATTAACGGGATTGAATTTCCCTGACTGCCTAAGCGAAGCCTGCTGTTTCGAGCTATTTTGAGCTTTGCTATTTTTGGGAGCTTGTTGAGACGAGGATTTGCCTTGTTCAGATTCGGGGGAGGACTGATTATCATTTTGAGATGGAGACTCAGAACTTGGACTATGTTTTGACGCTTTTGTTTGTCTATTTGCCCCTGAACGCAAATTGCCACTGTCAAATTTCGGATTTTTCGTACCGAAATTACTGAGACTATCAGGGCCCGTACCGAAACTGCGACAATCTGGCCCCGTACTGAGACTGATACAATCAGGCACCGACGTCTGCCTCGCCGCGGGCAATACCGTTTCCTCGAACCGCACCCCTACGGACATCGTGTTGCTTCGCCGTGGTGACGCACGACGTTGGGCTGATTCAGCAGAAGATTGTAGTGGCGAGTTACTGCGTCGTTGTGCTGAAGGTGATTCTAAATTTGGAGACTTGGCATTGTTTTTCAACGAGGATCCTAAACTATTTGCCGACTTCTTCAGATTAGAGTTTTGGAGACTCAGACTCTGAGCCTGATTGGCATTGTCCCTAGGCTTCATACCAATAGAGGAAGAAGAAGAAGAAGAGCTGCTGCTTGCCGATGATGATACACAACTTCCCGAAGATGATTCCCCTCGCATGGAGTCTGATGATCCTGTTGAAGATTCGCCAAGAGTCTTGCCAAGACCTGTGCCTTGAATCATTGGAATGGAAGAGCTTGAGCTAGAGCTTGAACTTCCGGCCACCGGCGACGTTGTCAAGCTCATACCACACATGGAAGAACTCGAACTCGAAGGACTGGTCAAACTCAGAGGGCTCGTTAAAGTGGAAGAGCCCTCACATTGACTCGAAGGCGAACTCCTCCTCAAAATCGACGTTGGCCCCGTAGAATGTCGAATTTTTGGAGGCGATTCTGGCCCCGTAGAGTGTCTAATTTTCGGCGCACAACCGTCATAATTCTTGGAATTTCGCAAAATCGATGTCGGACGGGTAATATCGCTCGCCAGTAACAGTTGGCTCGGCGAAGAACATTGCAAAGAAGACCGCTGCACCGATACACTGGCGGAAGACGATTGAATTTGTAGCGACGAGCGCTGCGAATTCGGCGGTGGTAGCGGCAAAGAAAACGACGACGACTGGGAAGATTGGGAATTGGGCACTCCGATTGCAGAAATTTCTGTTGAGAAATCTGCTGAGTTTGGAAGGGCTAGAGTCTGAGAACCTAAACTTGGATGCGTCAGATTCAGCGATGTCATCCCAGATGATGTCATCCCGAATGATGATAAAGATTCGGACGACATCGGCTTCTCATGTGAAATAGAGTGCCGAAGAATGCCCGGGAAACTGTCTGAACTGAGAGTGCGGGACTTTTTTGCGATAATCTCCTGATGCGAGTCCGAATTCCTCCGCGCACAGGGTCTTGGACTGACTGAATTATTACTTTTATCGCCGTGACTGTAATTACCGGTTGTCGTGTCATCATACGAAGTCGGTTGACTTCCGCCATTTTTCAGGTTGCCGCGAACTGGAATCACCGCTGCAGTTCCGTTTTTCAGATTCCCAGTTAAAGTTTTCAAATTCCCAGTTCCGTTTTTCAGATTTCCAGTTCCATTCTTCAGATTCCCAGTTCCATTCTTCAAATTCCCCCCCTTCAACTTCGATTTGCGTACTTCATATTGCCCAGATTCGACGGAGGAATTCCTCTGTGCAGCAGTAGCAGAATTCACATTCTGGACGACAGCAGGATCCTCTGGAACGTGAATACCACGATTCGAAGTAGGATTCGAAATAGGACCATCCGGAGGAATAATTAAATTTACATTCTGTGAGTCCGGATTTACTGGGTTCGAGGTAATAAAATCATACGAGACATTGCATGGAAGTTGGGGTGACGGAAGCTGTGACGAGACATTGTTGTCTTCTTCCGACATCAATAAAGGAGAGTCACAATCCGTCTGCGTATTCAATGACATCGACGTCGCAGACATCGACGTCGCATCCGATTCCATGAAATCTCGCAAAATGTTGGCAGAAGACCGCAATTCGACATTCGATGAACGTAGCTCGCAGGAGTTGAATTCAGAAGAGTAATTCAAATTCACAGAGTACTCCGCAGATTCGCAAGAAGGAAACATCTCAGAAGATATTCGGTTTCCGCGTGGTGCTATGCTTGACACTGCTATGCTCGAAGCTGGCATGGACGAAGCTGGCATGGACGATGCTGGAATTTCCGAACCGGGCGTCGAGATTGGGATGTTTGTACTCAGGATTTCTGACCCTGTCGGTGTGTTCGTACTGAGGGGTTCCGAACCTCGTTTGGACGAGGTGGGAGAACCTCGTTTGGACGAGGTGGGAGATTCCACATTTCCACTACTGTGATTTCGAGGGTCATTAGTTGGGTTTTGTTCGTTCCTCAAAAAAGTATTTGGCTGTGTACTCGGGCCTTGCTTTGTACTATTGGGATTTGCACTCGGGCATCTTGAATCTGTACTACCTCCACCTCCAAACCTATTGGGACTCTGACCTGTATCTTCTGTTACTGTGCTACCTCCACCTCTGAAACTATTTGGGGGCTTATTCCCTCTAGATTCTTCTGCAACAACATCCCGGACGTCATCCGAATCTCCAGGAGATGCATCCCCAGGAGACGCATCTCCTCCATCGGAGTCTTCAACACATCCTCCATCGGAATCCTCAACACTCGGATCTGAATCTTCAATACTTGACTCCAAAATGCTGGACTCCAACCCAGACTGCATTAACGAACCAAAATCGTCATCCTCCTCTTCCGAATCATAATCCGAATCCGACAATCCGCAGCCGCTTGGGGGGCCTGCACCACCCAGAAACTCATTCAATAAATCGAACGAGTCATCATCTATCGACACTGTTGGGATGTGATAGCCTTTACGCTTGTTGTTAGTTACAGCAGAAGCAGTGTGCGCACTGAGACTTGCAGTCTGCGTGTGAGAACTTGCTGTAGCTGCAGTGTGACTATTTTTATTTTGACTAATGGTAGTACTGGTAGTAGAAGAAGAAGCCGCCACAAGGCTAAAGTCTCCGTGTGAAAATGAGGCGTCTTTCTGCAGTTTTTTGCCATTCTTATTACCATTCTTACTACCAGAGCGCTTTCTCTTGAAGTTGCTGTCGCTCCTGCTGTCACCCCGGTTGAAGTTGGCATTGCTGTCGCCCCGCTGAGGCCCTTTTTTGTGACCTGATCCTTCGCGACGAGACATGATTGACGAATCGGAAACGGTACCGGAAAAGAGAGAAGAATACCGGAAATTCAAATGTGGTCAGGAAAACCCGAGAAGAAACATGGAAACAGTGCAACTGTCAGACTCACTGAGTTACAGTACGACAATGTCGCAATCACATGCAGATGATATTTACTTTTACTGACAGTCACAACGTCAAACTTCAATCACTACTGTCGAGGTGCGACACAATGAAACAACTGAAACAGAGAAACAATAACTTAAGATGTCATGAAACAGATACCGATATCAATAGAAATAGCAAAAAAAGGAGAGTTCAGAAGATCTTGACAAAAAGAAACGGCATCACAAAGTCTCTTTTATGGACTTCGTTCGGACTCCATATGATTTTATTTTCTTCAGATCACACTGGGATCAAGAAGTCACGTGGAAGAAAAAGCAACATATTATCATCATTGCACAATGTGCAAGAGAATAAAGACCTGCTTTCGATTATTTTGATTGATATTCAGATTGACATACGGAATGAGATTGAGATTTGGAAATGGATTGAAATTTGGAATCCTTACTGGTCATGCATTTTTTTCTTAAATTGAAATTGCGCAAATTGCCAGCATTCCTGTCGATGGATATGAGAGATGGACATGAGTCATGACGAAAAATTGCGGCCGCAATAATCGAAAACATGTCGCATTCGTTGACATTGCGCCATTATCAAATACTGCAGTCGTGTGCAAAAAAAGTATGAATCTTGTCCATGTGCCTTCTTCCCTCAAAAGCGGCAGCCTAGAGAACACTTCAGAGCCTAAATCACCATCAGGGTCCAGCAATCTTCACACAACCAGAACCTAAATCATGTCCAATCTTCTCTCATGACAGTTCTCTCGGCAATGATTCTGTTTGACTCGACGCAAATTCTCTCGTGAAAATTCTCTCAGCCTTCTGTTGAAAATTCCCGCAAACTCGTCACTCCCCGACACTTAACGCTTTCAATCCTACATTTTTCCGACAAATCCACAATTAATGTCTGTTGCCGTACCCCTGATAAATACTGATCCTGTCCTCCTGAGGGTCATTTGATCTTGTAATGCTCTCGTGAAGGGGCCCAGATACGCTTTCTGATCTTTATTTGAGCCGTGAAATTTGAACGCCGACGGGAGACAGAGTAAACTTTTAGCCGCTTTTAACGCAACCACTTGAACACAATGACTACCAATGAGGATTTGAATCTGATTCGGAATCAAGAACTGAGGATTCGCATCAAGGAATGGATTTTGTTTTGGCAAAATATTTGTTGGAGAAGATTTCTCTAATTTCGGGGAATGACATCGAATTTCTAGGAAAAGCCACAAGATGTGCAAATTTGACTGGAGCCGAACGCTTGAAAATTGAAGCTTATAGTCTTGGAAAAATCATAGAAATACGTTGACAAATCATAAAAATACGTTGACTAGAAAGATTAGAGATCGGAAATTGGAACGATCATAGACTGTAATACGCACTGATTAGAACGCTTGGAGAGATGATATAGGTTAACAACCTATAAAAATTGTCACGCTTGGACAGATGGTGAAGAGTTTTATGCGTCAACTAGAACGCTTGGAATAATTGTTTTCGTTGACTAGAACGCTTGGAAAAAGTTAGAGAAATCACAGACAACATAAATCATAGAAATCATAGAAGAGAACGCATAACAAGAAATCCAGTCCTATATGCAATTCATGAGAGAAGATACAACTTCAGAGAAAGAAATTGGAACCGCATAAAGAACCTCGAAACATCGAGAAAGATAAATTTCGGACATATAAACAACCTCGAAACATCGAGAAACAGCAATCTCAGATACATAAACAACCTCGAAACATCGAGAAACGGAAATTTGAGAAAGATAAACATCGAGGAAATTAATAGAGATTTCAGATCCACATACGCCGACTGTAAGCAATAACTTTAAGCAACCTCAGAGACATAAAACGACATATCATCGAGGAAGAGAAATTCGAAAACAGAAATAGTATCAGACTCGTACTATCTAAAAAACAGAAATCACGTGTGAGAGTCATGAGCTTCAGACTTAATAATAGAAACATAAATGATCGAGCAAGTTGAAGAGAAATTCAAATAGCACAATGGCATAAACATAGAGGAAGAGAAATTTTAATCGCATAAATAAACAACCAGGCCTCGAAACATTGAGAAACAGCAAACTCAGACACATAAACAACCTCGAAACATCGAGAAAAGGAAATAAAAACGGAAGTGTCAGACTCATAAATCATAATGTATCCATTGTGAAAAGAAGTTACTAGAGAAATGCAGTTCTGAGATAGATTCGCACCAGAATACTATAGAGACCAGATTGAGACTGTGTTCCGTTGAGGTAAATCTGTGACATACAATTTGTAAACTGTTTTCTAATCTCTAAATTTCCGATGATAGACTGGGGAGCCCAAATTTCTAAATTTCTGACGATAGACTGGGGATTCAAATTTCTAAGTTTCTGACGATAGATTCGAGCAATGGAAGGGTAAAAATAGGCTGGAAATTGTTTCACCGTTTAGAAGTCGTTCCATCATTGGAAGTTGTCGCTTTGTCGAGAGGTCAAGTTGTTTCATCGTTGGAAATCGTTTCATCATTGGGATTCGTTTCATCATTGGAAACTTTTTCAACTCTTGTCAGGAACTCTTGGAAACTGCTGGGGTAGATCTGTCATAGACGATTTCTGAATTTCTAAATTTCTGACGACAGACTGGGGATTCAAGTTTCTAAATTTCTGACGATACTATAGACTGGGGATTCAAATTTCTAAATTTCTGACGATACTAATAGACTCGAGAAGTAAAGTTGTTTCATCATCAGAACTCGTCTCATCGTTGGGATTCGTTTCACCGTTTGGAAGTCGTTTCATCATCGGAAATCTTTTCAACTCTTGGAACTCTTGGAAACTGCTGGGGTAGATCTATCATAGACGATTTCTGAATTTCTAAATTTCTGACAATACTCACCCTTGGGAGCTCAAATTTCTAAATTTCTGACGATACTGTAGACTGGGGATTCAAATTTCTAAATTTCTGATAGATTCGGGAAATAAAAGAATAAGAGAAGGGCCGGCTGGGCATTGTTCTTTGATCATCGGAAGTTGTTTCATCATTGAAACTCGTTTCACCTTTGGGAATAACGTTGTTTCATTTTGTTATTTTGGAAAGTTGTTTCATCATCGGAAGGTGTTGCAGCATCGGAAGATAGAAAGGGGTTTCTGTCTTCCAATTTGATCCCTTCAGACATTTGCAGACTCCTTCATTTCTTATTTCGTCGTTTAGATACTATATTGAGAATTTTCTGAGAGTATTGTGGTAGACTGTGACACCGAACTGTTACGATCTGGGTGATTCAATGCCGTTGCCGCTGCGAGGAACGTGGGAAGGCTCGCCACAGACTCAGTGGGGATGACATCTTTCTGTACCTTTCCAAAACGATCAACATTGGGGAATTTCCCCTTCTCATGCTTCTCGCCGCGGTTGTCTGGTTCAGAATCCTTTCTCGAAGGTGAAGGCTGCTGAGGACGCTTGGGTGCTTGTGATTCACCTGCTGAGGCCGATGGGAGGTTCTGGGTCCTGGGTCGAATCGGAGTCCGGGGTTGCCGTTGGGGCTCAACACTCGAAGCCGTTTGTTGCGCATTTCTTTTTTCGGGGTCGTCGTAAGCGTTCTCGAATTGTTCTTGCGCTTTGAATACCAACTCTTCAGCTTTTGCTACTGTCACTTTGGCTGGTATTACGAATCTGCTTTTTTCATAGTGTACGACTCTGGATGAACTTTTACGGTCAACCGCATACACCTCGAAACTCTGTCTGAGGTTGGTTATCAGTCCATCAAAAGCTGAACGGGAGGGGCTCCCACTACGAAGAGCGCCTGACTCAAACAGTTTGTCACACAATTGCTTTTGTCGGTATCCCTCATTCAGATTCTCCTTTTCAGTTTCGTTACCGTAGGTTGAGGCAGGGAATTCCTTGGTCATATTGATCAGTGCTCGAATTGTGGCGCGGTAGTGTAGGTAGTTTTTGTCAAATTTAGCCACCATCAAAAACAGCACGACGGCGATGACTCGGAAGTTGGTCCACAAAGCTCTCTCCAACGATAGCTCTTTTTCTTCCACTTCTTTCTCACCTTTTTTTCCCCCTTTTTTTTGTTTTTCCACTGGCACTGTGACTACTTTTTTGTTTTTCCACACAGAGTCTGAGCTGATGAACCGGATGGAATCGGATTTCGCTTTGCGTTCACGTTTGACAGAAAAGTCCTCAAATATAAGAACGGGAGGCCCCTGCTCAGGATTTTCTGCATAATTTGCCATCTTCTCAACAAAACCAGAAAAGAGACTCTGGACAAACGACAAATCACTCTCAAACCAACCAGGAACGTTCTTCAGGTAGTCCCCGGGGAGGTCTTTCATCAGAATCTGTTCTTCTTCTCCCTGGGGCGGATCAGCTGTAGGCTCATCAGCTGTAGGCTGATCAGCCTTAGCTTTACTATTGGGATTGGATTGAAATTTCCGGGACACCGAGTTTGCCGCTTTCTTTATCCGGTCCAACATGGTGGGTTGATCTTCAAAGTTTTTTTATCAGCTACAGTAACAATGTATCCAAGTTTCGCGATCTGAATAGAGGAGATGAAAGAGTCACACTCTATAGACAGACAATAACAGACACTGTAGATTTTTTCTTTTTGGAGATTTCAAATCGTGATTATCGTGAGCAGATCAATGGAGAATCATGAGGATTTTTTTGAAAGTCTGATCATTCAATTCTAGTGGCCCTGAGAGAGAGATCTTGTGAAAATGATACTGAGTCATCCTGTGCCCCTGAGAGTCTAGAGATCTTGCGAAAATGAGACAATTATTGATCTTGCGAAAATGAGACAACTATTGATCTTGCGGCGTTGATATAACTAGATTAATCATCTGTTTACATACTCAATCTTTCTGCTTGCTTAGACTCACAATCGAGAAAAAAAAAAAAGAATCTGCTCAAAGATGTCGAATCTAGAGTCGCATACTCCTCGAAAATAGCCGAGATAAAAAATCACTTCCATACAGATTTCGAATATGCCACACGTCTGCACGAATGGACGGACGAAAATCTGCAGAATGAATCGCAAAAGAAAACAGCCTGCTTAGCCTTGTTACTTGTAAATAATCGAGATTCTGTTCAAAGAAAAAAAAAAAAATCTTCTCAAAGCATGTCGCTGCTAGATTCCTGTACTCCTCGAAAATAGCCGAGAGAAAAAATCACTTCCATACAGATTTCGAATATACCACACGTTTGAACGCATGGACAGGGGAAATATCAACTAAGCCAAACCTTGTGATACTCTTGCGAAGCCGAACCTTGTAAGTTGTTACAGTCTTGCGAAGCCGAACCTTGTAACAGTCTTGCGAAGCCGAACCTTGTGACACTCTTGCGAAGCCGAGCCTCGTGATACTCAGTGTTGGTCTCTTGCGAAGCTGAGCCTTGACATTCTTGTGGAAGTTATCTCTCAACTAAGGTTCTCTCTAGACCTGTGGAAAGTTTCAAACACAATCAAGACTTCAGATCCTTCAAATTAAATTTATTTCCGAATCACTTTTAAACCGCATAAGGGCACCATGACCCGAATTCAATACATCATGATCATTGATGGCATAATCGTATGCACCCCATGGAATAAAACTATATACACTCAATAGAGTTGAACGCTTCAATTGGAAAAGATTCGAAGAATTATATGCGTTAACTAGAACGCTTGGAGAAGTTTTATGCGTTGACTAACACGGCTTACATGACAACCTGGAGATAATACCCTAGAAATGAAAAGACATATGATAACAAATTCGCTTAAGTTTAGCCTTTTTTTTCAAATTCAAGATAGAAAAATAGTTCGGATGGACTCGACGGCTATAACCTATGAAAGACACATGACATAAAAATACTTGTGAGACAGAAACTGAAAGTTACTCGAAACATCGAGAAACATTGTGAAAGAGATACTTCAGAACCATAAACATCGAGAAAGAAGATGAACCATACATGTCCTAGTCTAGAAAAAGAAGATAAATTTCAGAACCATAAACATCGAGAAGAATTGACCCAAGAATGATAACCAATACATCGAGGAAGAGAAATCTGACAAACTAATTAAACAACCTCGAAACATCGAGAAACGGAAATCTGAGAGCTATAGACATGGAGGAAGAGAAAATTCACAAACATGATCAAACAACCTCGAAACATCGAGAAACCATACGGATATCTCAGAACCATACACATCGAGAGAGATACATTTGACAAGCATCATCATCCAGGACGAGAAACTTCAGAACTATAGACATTGAGAAATAGGATAACTTTCAGAGCTATAAACATCAAGAAAGAGATAAACTTCAGAGCTATAGACATGGAGAAAGAGAAATTTCAGAGCTATAAACATGGAGAAAGAGAAACTTCAGAGACTGCTATAGACATGGAGAAAGAGAAACTTCAGAGACTGCTATAGACATGGAGAAAGAGAAATTTCAGAGACTGCTATAGACATGGAGAAAGAGAAATTTCAGAGACTGCTATAGACATGGAGAGAGCTAATCCATTTCAGAAATATAAACTTGAGAGGCATAAACTTGAGATTGGCATTTAGATCGGAATTTGGATAATTTACAGAATGACTAAATCTGAAATACCATCTAGACACATTAGAATAAGAATCGGAAACTTGAAAATTCTCGTTCACCAATGAGCCCCGTAAATTATCGACCACAGAAGAGCTCTGGCACAATTGAATTGGCAACAGAAGACTCAGCTCTGGCACAATTGAATTGGCAACAGAAATCAGCTCTGGCACAATGGAATTGGCAACAGGAGAGCTCTGGCACAATTGGCAACAGAAGTCAGCTCTGGCACAATTGAATTGGCAACAGATTCAGAGCTCTGGCACAATTGAATTGGCAACAGAAGTCAGCTCTGGCACAATTGAATTGGCAACAGAAGTCAGCTCTGGCACAATTGAATTGGCAACAGCTCTGGCACAATTGAATTGGCAACAGCTCTGGCACAATTGAATTGGCAACAGAAATCAGCTCTGGCACAATTGAATTGGCAACAGAAGAGCTCTGATGAGAACCGAAGTCGCTCCATTAATTTTCAGAATCAAATGGAACGGGTTTCGAATGCCTGTGTGAAGCCTGGTCTTGTTTTCGAGTCGTGCAATATCATTCACGAGTTCACGAATAGTATACCAGATCACTCACGAGTCACGTGCCAACGAGTGCCAGGGTCTGAAGAATGGATCCATTGAGAATTCTGTTGTAACAACGAAATAGGAAACCATTCAAGACTTGCTTCGAGATTCGAGAAAGATTCGAGAATGGAATAGACCCCACGACTCGAGAATAGCTAAGCTCCCATGATGCATCTTGACAATTTCTCAATTTCTAAAAGTATAGCTGTCTAAGATCTATGTTTCTAAAAGCAAGGATATCTAAGTTCTAAATTTCTAAGTTTTGAATCTAATTCGAGAAGTAAAACAAGAGGGCACTGCTCTAACACCATAGGAAGCTGCTTCACCGTTTGGAAATCATCATCATCATCATCATCATACGGGAGCGCCACCGTTCGGAAATAACATTGTTAGATCATCGGAAATTGTTTGTTTCACCGTTTGGAAATTGCTGCATCCGATCGTTGGAAGTTGTTGCATCACTACAAATCGTTTCACCGTTTGGAAGTTGTTTCACCGTTTGGAAATTGTTACATCACTACAAATTGTTTCACCGTTTGGAAATTGTCCCACCGTTTGGAAATTGTTTCACCGTTTGGAAATTTCTGACAGTAGATTCGGGAGTTCAAATTGCTAAATTTCTGATGATGGATTCGAGAAGTGGAAGGGTAAAGCTCAGCTGTTTCATCATTGGCCGTCGTTTCATCATTGGGAGTCGTTTCGTCGTTGAGGATTCAAGTTGTTTCATCATCAGAACTCGTTTCATCATCGGCAATCTTTTCAACTCTTGGAACTCGTTTCCCCTTTGGGAGTGAAGTTACTTCATTTTGTTATTTTGGAAAGTTGTTCCATCATTAGAAGTTGGCTCATCATGTCTTGGTCATCCGGACTCTTTAGACTTTCAGACTCTTTCAGGCTCATCGATCTGGTTTAGACTTAGATGAAAACTTTGGAAGTCGCAATTTTTGGGGACGCTTTGCCAAAAGAGACCTAAAGGCGGCTCCGAGTCCCCGGGGCCGGTAGCCCGAATCAGCTGGATCCGTAACATTGTTTCCGTGAGAAATAGCCCCTGCGGCTGAACCTGTGCTAGGACGAAGCGGCCCTTTCCCTGACGAAAGGTCGATATCCGGCCGACGCTGCGGCGACGAAGTCTCCTCCGATTCGGATTCCTCCGGTTCGGATTCCTCCAAATCGGATTCCTCCAATTCGGATTCCTCCGATTCGGATTCCTTCGATTTGGATTCGAGATTGAAAAGGTTACCCGCAGCCAATCCAAGTTTTTCGGCAAGTTTAGGAGCGAGGTCTTCTTTCCGCCGTTCCATATCTTTTATCAACGCGATGCAATAGGCTTTTTCTTTCCTCGTATCACGCCTACACCATCTCTGAACTGTTTCGTACACTTCTCCGAAAATCGTTCTGGCTGTTTCTGGGCATGTCGTTTCGGAGCATGCGCCAATGGTGTCCAATATGTTCGATGTTGGAAGGTATCGCCAATTATAATAATCAGCTAAGCTTTCCCCTGTTGCGGCATGTGCCTCCAAATCCTTGTCGCGATTGCTGAAAAAAGTCTCTACCAACTCGGTGAACGTCTTGGCACCGACATAGATTCGCGTCAAGAATCTTTCTGTAGTAGGGAGCTGGTACCACTTCACCTGCCCACGATCCCACATCCACTGTGACTTCCAAGCCTCCAGAATTTCTTTTGTCACTTCAAGATGTTGATCTGGCCCCCCTTCAGAAGACTCGTCCAGAATATCTTCCAATAGTTCCACCTTTTTACCTTCAGGCTTCAAACCTGAAGGCTTTCCGGCCGGCAGGCTTTCCGGGACTATGGCTTTTGCGACCCCTTTGAGTATGTGCTTTGCCAAACGGTAAGACCCTTCTGCCGCTTTAATTTCCTTCCATCGTTGAGACACGGTTTTTTCTTCATTCCCTTCCTTCTGCTGCAGGATAGCAGCTTGGAATTTCTCCTTTTCCTGCTGGTGATATTTCTTCTGTATGTTACGCTGGAGAGCTTCCTTTTCTTTCTGCTTTCGAGCTTGCTCGATTTCCCGATTGTGGGCTTGCTCCGCTGCTGTCCTCTCTCGTTTCTCAACTCCTGGGTGGTGTGGACCCAGTGGCAATCCCGCCGCGCTCTGAGTCCGTCTTGGGTCCCGGCGCCGGTCCGGCCCCGGGAGCATTGACATCACTCTCACAAGCGACACATCCTGGATCGCAAAAATCACGATAGAGGTTTTGAGAGAGACCATTTTTTTTTTTGACCAAATGACAGTCAGACTTCAATTTGAAAAACAGAGTTAAACTATGCCACTATGGAGGACTTATAATCCAACTGGAGGACTTATGATATCTTCCAACTGAAAGCCCTAGGATTTGTTTATCAGCTAAAAAGCAAGGTGTTATCTTCAAGCTCAAAGAAAATGTATCCAGATTTCAGACCTCAATCTCAGACTCAAACTTCGGGATCTCAATAGAGGAGATGAAAGAGTGACAGACACTGCAGATTTTTTTTTGTTGGGATTTCAAATCGTGATTGTCGTGAGATTCTTGCGACCCTACGATACTGAAAATGATCTTTTTTTTTTGAAAGGAAAATGATCTTGCGATAGTATACTGAAGATAGTCGATTCTTGTGCCCTGAGGGGGAGATCTTGTGAAATGATACTGATCCTGTGGCCCTGAGAGAGAGATCTTGTGAAAATGATACTGATCCTTGTGGCCCTGAGAATGATATCTGAGTAGTCTTGTGATCCTGAGAGTGATCTTTGTGATGCTGAGATACTGTCAAGTCTGACGATCTTGTGTTCCTGAGAGTAATCCTGTAGCCTTCTGAATGGCACTGTGATCCTGACAATTCTCACTACGAACAACTACTGATCTTGCCCCTGTTCATTCAAATAGCTACTTGCTGATATTGCGACGCCTATACCAGAACAGAACTCACAGGACTGATTATCACTAGCACTGTGAGACCACTCTTGGAATACTTAATCTGCCTACAAAAAGAAAACACTTGTAAAAAAAAACGGCTCTCTAAAAATCACTTCCGTACAGATTTCGAATATACCACACGTTTACACGGATGGACGGATGAAAACCTGTAGAATGATTCAAAAAAAAAAAAGCAGCCTGCAATGCTTAGACTTGTCATCGAGAAAAAAAAAAATCTGCTCAAAAAGTGTCGAGGCTAAAATCCTGCCATCCTCGAAAATAGTCGAGAAAAAAATCACTTCCGTACAGATTTCGAATATACCACACGTTTACGCGCATGAATAAACGAAAACCTGCAGAGTGATTCAAAAAAAAAAAACGCTGAACCTGCTTAGACTTGTAAATTAATCGAGGAAAAAAAAATAAATATGCTCAACAAATGTCGAGACTAGAATCCTGCAATCCTCGAATATAGCCGCGAAAATAAATCACTTCCATACAGATTTCGAATATACCACACGTTTACACGGATGGACGGATGAAAACCTGTAGAATGATTCAAAAAAAAAGCAACCTGCTTAGAGTCAGACTTGTCATCAAGAAAAAAGAAATCTGTTCAAAAAGTGTCGAGGCTAAAATTTAAATCCTGCCATCCTCGAAAATAGTCGAGAAAAAAATCACTTCCATACAGGTTTCGAATATGCCACACGTTTACACGTATGGACGGATGAAAACCTGCAGAATGATTCAAAAAAAAAAAAAAGCAGCCTGCTAAGCTTAGACTTGTCACCGAGAAAAAAAAAATCTGCTCAAAAAGTGTCGAGGCTAAAATCCTGCAATCCTCGAAAATAGTCGAGAAAAAAATCACTTCCGTACAGGTTTCGAATATGCCACACGTTTACACGCATGGACGGATGAAAACCTGCAGAATGATTCAAAAAAAAAAAAAAGCAGCCTGCTAAGCTTAGACTTGTCACCGAGAAAAAAAAAATCTGCTCAAAAAGTGTCGAGGCTAAAGTCCTGCCATCCTCGAAAATAGTCGAGAGAAAAAATCACTTCCATGCAGATTTCGAATATACCACACGTTTACACGGATGGACGGATGAAAACCTGCAGAATGATTCAAAAAAAAAAAAGCGGCCTGCTTAGAGTCAGACTTGTCATCGAGAAAAAAGAAATCTGTTCAACAAATGTCGAGACTAGAATCCTGCAATCCTCGAATATAGCCGAGAAAAGAAATCACTTCCATACAGATTTCGAGTATACCACACGTTTACGCGCATGGACGGACGAAAACCTGTAGAATGATTCAAAATTCAAAAAAGCGCCCGTGTTTACCTTGAATGGCAAAAAAAAAGAATCAGACTGCTCTTGTCTTCCAAAAAAAATATCGCCGTGAAAAAAATCACTTCCGCACTGATTTTGCGTTGTCCACACGAATACACGAATGAACGGCCAAAAATGTTTGCGCTTGTCAATAGCAAAAAAAGATCAGACTGCTTAGCCACAAAGGCCCTTGTCTTCAAAAAAAAGAAAAGTATCGCCTTGAAAAAATCACTTCCATACAAGTTTTGCGTTGTCCACACGATAAAACGAATGAACGAGCAAAAGTGCTTGTGTTTGCCCATGGCAAAAAAAAAAAAAAAAAAAATCAGACTGCTGGGACACAAAGGCCCTTGTCTTCAAAAAAAATATATCGCCGTGAAAAAGTCACTCCATACAGATTTTGCGTTGTCCACACTTCAGAGAGATTGCATGGCAAATTTAACACTGTCCACACTTCAGAGAGATGGCATGGCAAATTGAGAGAGATGCCCACACTTCTGAAAGATTGCAAATTCAGGGATATGGCCATGCCATTATCTGAGCCCGACGCTTACTGTTTTGAGTCGGAATCTCTTAACTGTCCAACTTCCCGCCAAGGGTGACATCGATGAACTCCATACATTTGCTTCCCGCACAATTTTCATTTTACCAGAGTGGAGCGCGAGTCTGGAGAGAATCTAACCACGCAACTATACTTGCTCTGGCGAATCACTGGCGCTGGAGACTCGAGTCTTAGACTAGCCACTGCCGAAAAAAGTCTGCGTCTCCCCTCTCAAACAAACGTTACTCCCTTCTCTCAATCCCCACGAAAATGAAAGTTGAAATTCTGCGGCTCCTCCTTAGAAAGTTACAGCAATTGAATCCCTGAAAAAAGTTATGCCGCCACACCATCTCTTCTTCTTCTTCATCCACTAGTCTGCCATACCATCTCCTCTGAGGCTGAGTTATTAATTTATCTGGAAGGCGACGTAAGTTCGAACTGAAATGATAAATCGTTGACAATCAAACATCCGAAGGGCAAGGCGACTATGCTTACACTGTCATCACAATGACATCGCGCCCAGAGATAACAGAATTGCTTTTCATGTCAGCAAAATCAAGCACACATCTACAATCTCAGACTGAGAACGAACACGGAAGACAGCCAGCAAATCATGTTATCTGTTTTATCTTTTTCATTTTTTTTTTCCATTTTCAATTTTTTTCTGTTTTTTCCTTTTTCATTTTTTATATTTTTTTCCTTTTCCAAATGGTAAATATCCTTACATATGATCACATCCGATGACAGTTAGCAAAACTTGCTACTGATCAATCCAGAAAACTCCGGGACCGAGAGTGAGCCAGTCGATCTACTGGCTCCTGAAAAGAAACATCAGAAATGTACAGTTACTCATGATTCTATTGACAAAAAGAAACGTCACAAATGTTAATCGTGAATTCACTGAAAAGCTTGTGCTCTACCACACGAAGAGAAACGTCGCAAATCATATGTTAATCGTGATTTTATTCAGAAACTTGTGCTCTACCGCATCTAAATGCGTCGACATCATGTATAAAACAATCAGCCCGCGTGCTGCGTATACCGTACGACTCGAGAAAATCGGAAAAAGCGCAAGGCTGTGTGGCTTTCTCTGTCATGATCCCCTGTCTGTATACGAGAAAATCGGAAATAACACAAGGCTATTTCTGTCATGATCCCCTGTCTGTATACTATACGAGAAAATCGGAAATAGCTCGGGACTATTTCAATCTTGATTTCCTCCCCGTGTATACGAGAAAATCGGAAATATTATAGCTCAGGGCTATTTCAGTCTTGATTTCCCCCCCCGTGTACACGAAGAAATCGGAAATAACGCAGGGCTATTTCTGTCATGATTTCCCGTCGTGTATACGAGAAAATCGTAAATAACGCAGGGCTATTTCAATCTTGATTTCCCCCCCGTGTATACGAGAAAATCGGAAATAACGCAGGGCTATTTCAGTCTTGATTTCCCCATGAATATACGAGAAAATCGGAAATAACGCAAGGCTATCTCTATTGTGTATATGAGAAAATCGGAAATAACGCAAGGCTACTTCACTTGTGAATAGCTCAAGGCTATTTCAATGTTGATTTCCCCTCGTGAAATTATAGTTATCGAGAAAATCGGCAATAACTCGAGACTATATAACTTCTGTCGTGAATAAACTTATCTCACGCCTCAGAGTCATACGGTAGAATGGTATACAAGGGCTACAAACAGAGAAGATTCCAACAAGTTGGAAGGCTGAGGTATTGAAGACAATTTACGGTCTCTAGACTGAATAATATACACGGCTGCTGAAATGCTCATGGCTGCAATAATGAAATGGCTTTACGATTTTCAATTTTCGCGATTTTCATAACACGACATCACTTTGGATGACGGATCAGCTTGCAGATAATTACACACCTTTCAGAGCTGAGAGCACGACATCACTTTGGATGACGGATCAGCTTGCAGAGAATTTTACGACTTCTAGAGCACGACATCACTTTGGATGACGGATCAACTTGAAGAGAATTTTACGACTTTTATACTAATTACATGACATCACTTTGGATGACGGATCAACTTCAATCGCAGAGAGTTACGATTTCAAATAGCACGACATCACTTTGGATGACGGATCAACTTTATGAAAAATACACGGCAATACTTAGTTGCTGTCACTGTCACATAACTGAAGTCGCTGTTGTAAGTTGTAATTTGTGACGCAGAAAAATATTAAGTTTCAACGTTACTATAGCAGAAGCTAGGTATCGCTTATTGTTTACAGAAAATGTTAGCAGCATATTTACCTTGTTACTTGCAGAGAATTATCATACCGGACGCAGGCTGGCATTGTTATTGGCAGAAAATTTTAGCAGCAGATTTACCTTGTTCAGTCAATCAGTCAAATCCGTACCCACCCACTGTACGTACCGCGATCCCTATTGAGAAATTACTTACAGAAAGTTAAATCTTAAGCGACAGATACGCCTTGTTTTCTGGAGAAATTGTTAGCACCACATGTAGCTTCTTACTCGCGGAAAGACGATTATACTGACAGACATAGCACTGGCTTGCTGCTGGTAGAAAATATCGCGATTCGCGGAAAAGAAATATCGCAGAAAAAAAAATAGACCAAGTCAGGTCATTACAATACCCGTATTGTTGGAAAGATTCCCGTAGTTGTTTTGTTCGAAGAGAATTCATATCGTTGGACAGTCATTAGCCATATTGTTGGAAAGACAAACGTAGTCGTATTCTTCTCGGAAAGTGTAGTCGTATTTTTGGAAAGTGTTGTCGTATGCTTCTTGGAAAGTGTAGGCGTATTCTTGTTGAACAGTTACTGGCCATAGAGACTCCCGCAGTTGTATTGTTCGAAGAGACTCCCGCAGTTGTATTGTTCGAAGAGAATTCATGTTGTTGGAAAATGCAGTCATATTGTCTCTCTTGGACAGTTGCTTGCCATATTGTTGGAAGATGCGTCTTCTCCTCATTTTTCTGATTTCTTATTTTTTTGTTGGTTTAATCCATTTGGTCCTCCGGATTTTCACGATTCACAACATCGCGACAATTCACTTCCCGAGTTGCTGCGTCGCGAAGTTCTCGCCTCAGATGTTCCCTTCGTCGCAGATGTGTCGCCTCGCGTTGATTATGTCTCGCAGAGTTTGGACGTCGCAAAGTTTCCGCGTCGCGAGGTTCGGGCCTCGTTAGGTTTTCGTTTCGAGGGGTTTCCGTTTCACGACGGAAAAAATCACGAGCGGCGGAGTTTTTATTTCACGATCGTCCGGGTTTCCGTTTCACGGAGTTTCTGCCTCACGAAGTTTCTTCCTCACGAAGTTGCTGCCTCGCGAAGTTTCCGCCTCGCGAGATTTTTGCCTCACGAGATTAAATTTCAAACGAGCCCCCGGGCCCTTGCGGCGGATTGGGGTGACCGTCGCGGCGTGCGCCGGGTCGCAGACGACGCGCCGCGGGCGAGTTTGCAGATCGTCGAAGTTACATGGTCTGCAGTGTGTGACCCCGCAGAACTCTTTCGTCGTCTTTGCTGGGAGTTATTTCGGCGGCGTGGATTCGGCAGCGCTCGAGGCGCCTAGACTGGTCGCAATAGTTGGAAACGCGACAGGTTACAGATTGGCCCAATCGGCCACGTGTCGCGTTCGGTTTCGTTAGGTTGTGGGTTCGATTCCTGTCGTGTGTGTTTTTCCTTGCAATGTTTTGCGAATGGAGCGGCGAAGGGATGAGGGTCGTCGCGGCGTGCGGCGTGTCGCAGACGACGCGCCGCGGGCGGGTTTTCTGATTTTCATATCGTTGGAGTTACGTGGTTCGCAGTGTATGACTTCGCAGAATTTTGGCGCCGTCGTCTTTGCTGGGAGTTATTTCGGCAGCGCTCGACGCGCCTAGCTAAGTTTTGCGACTCGCAATAGTTTGAGACATCATATGACAGGTCATAGATTGGCCCAACCGGTCACGTGCTGCGATCGATTCGGATGGCCGTGGGTTCGATTCCTGTCGTGCATGCTTTTCCTTGTTTTGCGAATGGAGCGGCGAAGTGATAGCTTTCGCGAATATATGACCGGCGGAGAGGCCCAGGGGTAGACTCGGCGTCTTCCTTCGTGGCAGTGAATAGCTAGCGATCGCGATGTCGTTCCGACATCGCCCCGGGCTGGGTTTTGCGCTTCATTTGTTCCGAATTGTACAGCTGACATTGTAGGGAATTCGACGGCGATTCGAATCCCCATGGCATTCCGATCCATAACGGCGACGCTTGGGATCGAACCGCGAACCTTGCCCACACGAGACGACTACCGCAACCGTTAGGCTATCGACGTGTCCGAACAGGGGCGCGGGCCAACACCTGGATCGCCTCGCATGGTGTCACGCCAGGCACATCTTGCGCGTCGTCAAATTGAATTCCTCCGATCGCATGCCATGGCGAAGACGAGGCCCGACGACATGGACACCCCGCCGCCACGGCTGACGTCCGAACATGGGCCCCATCACGGTCACCGAACGACGGCCAGACTCCCGAGCCGAGCCGATCAATGGCGCGCAAATCTCCAGGGTTACTATTAGCGACACCAATTCGCTCAAATGCGGCCGATTCGGTGGGTTTTGCATTTGTGCCGAAATTGTCGGCCTCGCGCCTCCTTGCGTCGACGCGATACGCTTCCGCCGCGATGGGATCGATGACACAGACGCAGCGCGATGGGTATCCTGCCGATGACTCGGCAAAATTCCAAAACATTCCAAACCGTCGCCGTTTCGCATAAATTTGATCGATGCCCTAGGGCCAGCTAGGGCTTTTTATACGCGACCGCCGCACCGCAGCGACAGACTCAGAATGCGCATCGTGATCGTGTGTCACTCGTCGAGGCGTCCACCTCCAAGATAATGGCGCGCATCCCACCCATTGGAATGGGAATCGCCTGGCTAGCGCGTGTTTTCTGGCGATCTGCCAGATTGTCACCGCTGCCCGGACTCGGAGACGGCATCGGAGTCGGATCATAATGGAGCGCGGCGCCTTTGGATGACGATAACAACCCACAAACTGCCGAACTGACGGCCACATCCGTAAACTTGGGACCGTCCGGCGGAGAAATCGCCCGGGGACACGCACCATATGGCACCCATTGAAATACGTACCCCCTCGCTGGTACGACTCGAATGGGCCGAAGCCGTGCAGTTTGTCGAATCCATGGCGCCGCAACGGCGCCCATTGGAACGGCGGCCCGCTTCTTATAAGCCGAAACGCATCGCAATACGTCGCCACGTTGCCAATACAGACCGCCCCGCGGACTCGGAGGGGATCGCACGACTTGCCGCGACTGGCCTCGTGTCCTCGGAATATTACAACTAGACGCGCGCGATGGTCATGATATTAACGCATAAACTTGCAACGTTCGCGCGTCGTCGTGATCGTCGAACGTTCGGCATGGAGTGTCAGCATCGACACAATGACGAGCCAGCCCAATGGTCAAGGCGGGACGTTCCGAATGGTAGCGCCGCGGGTTCGACTCCCAGCCTCGTCGTTTTTGCAGTTCGCGGATCGTTCCGATTTATCCCCACGCCGTCGCTGACACTACAGAGAGACGCGCACACTCCACACGAGGCTCGAAACGAACGCCATGACAAAAAACGTCCGGAATTCCCGACGTTCGTGCCGCCGGCGCTCCTCTCTTAACGAATCGCGTACGTTTCTGATGTTGCTCGGATTCGAACCCGGGACATTTGGCGCAAGACGACGACCACTCGAACCACTAACCGCTAGACCAACGGCGCGCCTTGATCTAATGGACCTCGTCGGCATATCCATCGTGGACCTCTGGCGCGGTGGTTCGTGCATAGGAGTCGCAGGCTGGACGTCGGTGGCTCGGCCCCCATTGTGTGGCGTTTCTATGGTGGCGCTAAAATTAAGACGGAAAAAACGGTCTGGAAAAGTTTCGGTCGGCGCTTTTCTTACGACGGCAAACGAACAACGAGGCCCCCACCTGGGAAACGATCGCAGAGAATCCCCCGCCGACGGGTCCCATTTGTCCCCGTTTTGGCAAATCCTCACGCTTACAAATTTCGCAAAGAGTCCAAAAGGGCCCAAAATGGAGAAAATTCGCACACCTTGGACGGTTTCCGCCCGGTGCAACTTTTCCAAAACCCTCCGTGGCTGTTTTGCGATCTTCGACAGTTTCCGCGACGCTGCTGCCAAGGGATTCGATCGGAATCCCCTCGCTCTTGTCGCTCAAATGACGCAACTCGACCGATCGAACACCCAACGCGGGACGACGTCGGCGCTCGTTCGAAATCCCTCGCCGGGAACGGTTCGAAGATGTCGAAGAGATAAGCCAGAGCCGTAGCCATTGCAGAATTGGAAAAATCAGCTGCAACGGTCGCATTTGTTGCGTTTTTGTAACCATGGCCCGAGGGTTTTCTTCGTGAATGAGATCGCGGCGATAAGCAGGACGGCGAAATTCTTAGCGCGCCGACCCCACAGAATCATCTCGACCGTGTTTCGAAAGGCTCGACATTCCCATGTTGCTGCGCGCGAGCGTCGACATCGAGAATCTGAAAATTTAAAAGTCTTCGATCCCGAGCCATTCCAGTCGGTCCGAACCGGGGACCGAATGGGGCGGCGTTCGCAATCTCGTCGGCATCGCGCGTCGTCGCATCACACCCGGACGATCATGGGCGACATGGCGATGACCTTTATGGTTTGAGTCGTGATCCGGTGCCTCGCTGAAACAAAAACTCCGGCCGTCGTGACGAGGAATACGCCGAAGCACAACCTTCGCGAGATGGGATCGCGACGACTTTGGAATTTCGCGAAGCAGAAACTTCGTGAAACAGAAACTTCGTGAAGTAAAAACTTAGCGAAATGGAAATCCCGAGAATCGGGAACCGAACGAGATACGAACTCCACGATTTGCAATTGCTGGAGGTGGGTTGTTTCGATGTGTGTAATCGTGAAAATCCTAGTAACCAATCCATTTGAGAAGCTCTCTTCGCCGTCGCAGATCTTCAATAATCTCCGCAAACAGAGTACTGTTAGATCCGAATCGATACAGGTCTTTCGCCGCCTGCTCCGCCTTCTCAAGAATTGTTAGGGCCGTTTCGTAACAATTAGACGACCAGCATGGGCCTGGAGCACTAAACTGGTCCAATATTACCGAAGGCACAGGCCCAGTCAAGCGTCCAAAATCACCGGCTAGCGTCCTCTTATTCATCAGTATCGCGAGATCTCGGAACTCTCCTGGACCCACATAGATTCGCGTCAAGAGTTTCAGCGGGCCGTTTGGTTTGTGCAAGACCTGACGCTCCTCTGTATCCAGCCACCCATTAAGTATTTCCACTGTTTCCGTGATGGTCGAGTCCGGGTCTTTGTTAGCTTTCAGCTTTGCTTGCAATCTGGTATATGACTCATATGGTTTTACAATCTTCTTCACTGAAGACTGCAGTGTTGTCAGGAACCCTCGTGGCTGCCGCTTAGTCCCACCCTTAACCTCATACGTAACTGCCGCCGCATTACTATTAGTATCTTCCTCGGCATCCGTTGGCGTTGCGCACTCAATGAGGACATTCTGGGTAACGAAAATTAAAACAGTCACGCACTTTTTGGGACAGATCATTTTAAATTGAGACGGATTATCCAGAGTTCAGTCCAGGTCTAAAGTTGTGATATGACAGACTCAGTTTGCCTATTTAAGGGCCCAAATTTAATTCTGTTCTTGATGTTTGTCGAATCCTGATCTTGGTGGACGTAGAGACTGTGGTCTATTGGTTTTCCTTTGAAAAACGATGGCAATAGTTTTGCAAATCGAAATAACTCTTATACTCAAAACAATGACACTGTTGGCGTTCTTTTAGAAAAAAAATTTTGCCAGAATCACAGGAAATAAAATGGAAAGAATTTATGAAAGGCATTTAAGATTATTGAGAATTCTTGACGCTTATGCATTTCTATTTCAATTTTTTTGGCACGCATTGCTTCGCAAAATTATGAATCGCTGTCTTGTCCTGCCATACCATGGCACATGCAATAATGCTATACAAATGCCGAGACAAAAGGTCTTGAGATATTCTGAGTCTTCCGCTTCGCACAAACTTTGGCCAAATTGACAGACCCTGTCGATGCTAAAAACGACCTAAGATTCTGATTCTGCTCGTGAACCATCCTGCCAAAAAAAAGTAAAAATCTCGCCAGAAGGAATATCTTGCCAAAAAACAGACACTCGCAAAAATATCGCAAAGAAAAACCCGCACAAATTTCGCAAAAAGAATCTAGGAGAGACACCAATAAGAAACGGCAAATAGTCTAAGTCACCGCATCATCTGTCACCACACGAGAATACATACGTACGGTTTTATGTTAGCGAACCAAGAACCTAGACACGGTTTGCAAGACCTATTTAGTCTCTGACTGCTGCTAAAAAAAATTCGACAAAATGCCGCGTCTCAAATTCCCGCAGAGAATGACCACCACGAGGACTGCCGAATCGTTCCCGTATCATTTATTTTTTACCACACGGACCGCGTCTGAAAAAACCAAAACGCCTTGAAGATTATGACTAACTGTACCGCGCAAAAAAAATCGCAAACATATCGCGCCTCAAATTCCCGCAGAGAATGACCACCACGAGGACTGCCGAATCGTTCCCGTATCATTTATTTTTTACCACACGGACCGCGTCTGAAAAAACCAAAACGCCTTGAAGATTATGATCAACTGCACCGCGCAAAAAAAATCGCAAACATATCGCGCCTCAAATTCCCGCAGAGAATGACCACCGCGAGGACTGCCGAATCGTTCCCGTATCATTTATTTTTTACCACACGGACCACGTCTGAAAAAACCAAAACGCCTTGAAGATTATGACTAACTGTACCGCGCAAAAAAAATCGCAAACATCTCGCGCCTCAAATTCCCGCAGAGAATGACCACCACGAGGACTGCCGAATCGTTACCGTATCATTTATTTTTTACCACACGGACCGCGTCTGAAAAAACCAAAACGACTCGACGATTATGATTAACTGTACCGCGCAAAAAAAATCGCAAACATATCGCGTCTCAAATTCCCGCAGAGAATGACCACCACGAGGATTGCCGAATCGTTCCCGTATCGTTTTTCTTTTGCCACATGGAATTGCGTCAGAAAAAAACAAAACGCCTCGGAACTGTACCGCGCAAAAAAAAATCGAAAAAGTATCGCGCTTCAAATTCCCGCGAAGAATGATAGACACGAGGACTATCGAACCATTCCCGTCTCGTTTTGCTTTTACCACACGGGATCGCATCAAAAAGAACGAAAACGCCTCGAATCTGTACCGCGCAAAAAAATTTCGCAAAAATATCGCGTCTCAAATTCCCACAGAGAACGATATACACGAGAACTGCCGAAGCGTTCCCGTATCGTGTTTCTTTTACCACACGGAATCGCGTCAGAAAAAACCAAAACGCCGCGGCCTTGAGTGTACTGATCCACACAAAAAAAATATCGCAAAAGTGTCACGCTCCAAATTCCCGGCGGCAGGGAACGAGAGACCGGGACCCGAGGACTGCCGAAGCGTTCCCGTATGGTTTTGCTTTTACCACACGTAATCGCGCAAGAAAAAACCAAAGCGCCTTGAATGTACTGATCCGCGCAAAAAAAAATATCGCAAACATATCGCGCCTCAAATTCCCACAGAGAATGATAGACACGAGGATTGCCGAATCGTTCCCGTGCCCTTTATCTTTTACCACACGGGATCGCGTCAAAAAGAACGAGTCTCAAGTCTCAAGTCTACGGAGGCACCAGCTCTTACCGCTATTCTCACAACTGGCACGACCCGCGCGCAGCCAGGCTAGCTGTAGGGCCCTTCCGTTACGAGGCTGCCCGTGGAGGCCAACTAGTACCCGCCTCGAAAACAGGTGCGCTTACGAGGGCTTCAGCCTGCATGGAGTCAACAACCTGTCTATCCAATGCAGTGAGCTTCTCAGGCACTGACATACTCTATAGCTATCACGTGGCTCGTGCAGATATCCGCTGAAGGTTCCCAGCAATCCGCCCTGATACTGTGGCCTGCAACTTAATCAATGCTTGCCAAGGGGTGCTAGTTTTATCCCCTCTATCAAGAAGAAGTCCGATTCCACGCTCCTTAGGTCGCAAACGGTTCACATAACTAGTAGAGTACATCATTGTCTGAGTGCTTCAGAGACCTATTCCCTCTGCGTAACACTGGGGATTGACGGATCCTCCGACTAGGTCCGATGACTCATAGCGAGCCTTTAGCTAAGGTACCTGAAAATTCGGCACTTAGACTCTTGATTTGTCAAAAAGAACGAAAACGCCTAGAATCTGTCCCGCGCAAAAAAATATCGCAAAAGTATCACGCTTCAAATTCCCACGGAGAACGATAGACACGAGGATTGCCGAATCGTTCCCGTGCCCTTTATCTTTTACCACACGGGATCGCGTCAAAAAGAACCAAAACGCCTCGAATCTGGCCCGCGCAAAAAAATATCGCAAAAATATCACGCTTCAAATTCCCACAGAGAATGATAGACACGAGGATTGCCGAATCGTTCCCGTGCCCTTTATCTTTTACCACACGGGATCGCGTCAAAAAGAACGAAAACGCCTAGAATCTGTCCCGCGCAAATTTAAAAATATCGCAAAAATATCACTCTGCAAATTCCCACAGAGAATGAAAGACACAAGGACTGTCGCATCATTCCCGTGTCGTTTTTCTTTTACCACACGAGATATCAATCCACTGGGAAGAACAATGACCAGCAAACAAAATCGAATGGAAATTGTTTTCATTTGATTGAGAAAATCCAGCGACTTCATCGAGTCACTGGCTTCGCTTTGGAATTTGAAAAGAGAAATCGGTCTAATCCATACTTCACTTGTCACGTGCACTGCAGGAGACCCAAGTTTCGAGTGTCACTCTTCCGCAAAACTGAAAGACATCCTGTGAAGAAACCAACGCACGATCCCCGCAAAAAGTATTGCTCTTGGTATTTTTGTGGTATTGGTTTTTGGGGAAGAATTGTCGCAGAAAGCCCACCTATCGGAATCGAACCCAGGGCAATGGATTTCCTCTAAAATGAAGCGCCGGCCTTAACCGCTGAAACAATTGCGCATATGCAAACTTGGCTGAGAGAACATTTGGACGACACGTTTTGTGTTGCTCAAAACATTTATAATTGCATTTTCTAAACCTCAGCTAAGAATGTCATTGCTTTTTTGAGTCGGAGTTCTTTTCTTAGAAAATTGGTCCTGCGTCTGTATGCTGTGCAAAATACGTTTGTCCACCTCCATTGATAAATTATCATCACATGCGGCGTTGCATGCATTTGATTGCTGACGGCGCTGAATGCATATGCTTGCTGGCGCTGTCATGTTGGATAATATGACAGGGGACGGACGTTGTGAGCCACAGGGAGTGGCCATGGTGGCAGGGGAATTTGTATAGTGATTCTGACGCAGTCATATGGTTGGCTTCTGACGTACACATTTGGTCGGCTCACAGAATTTGGACAAATCTGAATCTGATCCAATCAGGAAAGTTGCAAACTCAACTGTCGGGATGATATCCCATACAAATGTAATATCGCTCTGCACCTCCAACTGAGTAATATCGCTGTACACCTCCAACTGAGAAGAGGAAAATTTGACATATCTTATGATGTCGAAAATTCTCTTGAATACTTGCTGTAAATTTTTTCGACACGACTTTTTGTCGGTCAATGAATTCAATAATTTACTGTATTTCCATGCACAGACATGATTGTATTTCAATGAATCACCTGCGTCCATTCTGGCTAATATGTTTCCAATGGCATGCCAATGGCAAAAAAAATTGAAAACAGTTGGCATATCTGAATTCTGAATGGGTCAAAAAGCTGAAAACATTGCGTCGTCATGCCCACAAGGAAGAGAAATTACCGAAAAAGAGACCTAGAGTATGAATTTCCACACAGTATAACGGCCCGATAATTTCCTTTGAATTGTCACGGACTGTTCTGTCACGCCTGTAGTATTGAATGATGAATCTAAATTTTGCATATTCGTATTACTTTCCCTTTTCGTATTACTAACACCGTTCAACCAAATAGCAAGAACGTCGGTGTACCCGTCGCCCGAAACCGTACACGCACAAAATGTAGGAGATTCGGCGAAATTGAACTTCAAACTCGGAGAGCTCAAACTCGAAACATCAGTCTTTTGAGCTATCTTTTGGGATGAGTCCGCCCTTAATATACCCACAACACAGGGAAACGACGAAGAGGATGATCCAAATAGATCGGCGAATGTTTTCGCCCATCTTTGCGGACAAGATTGAGAACCTTTTTCCTTTCTGACGGCTGACTTTTTCGTAAACCTGTTGAGTTTTTTCAGTTTCAGAACATAACTGTCGACATTTGGGTCTTCTTCAGAAACCAGAGACCATTCATTTGACCAGTCAATCTCTTTCACATTACCCAAATCAATCCCTTTCACATTGCCCAGAGTCTCTTCGTCAGTCTCTGTCACATCGCCCACAATCTCTTCTTCAGTCCTTGTCATTTTCCATCCGATGTCTTCTGTCCCTGTCATTTTCCATCCGATGTCTTCAGTTGCTTTCACATTGCATCCCATGTCTTCAGTCCCTTTCACATTGCATCCGATGTCGTCTGTCCCATACACAAACTTCTTGACTACAGCTATCGCATTTTCGAATGCTGCTTCAGCATTGAAATCAGCGCCATTTTTGTCAGCGCCATTTTTGGCCAGGTAATTTTCATTGTTCGTCTGAAATTGAGCGACGACGTCGTTCTGGAAAATGGATCGGCGACTCATGGCATGGGGATTCTGGAAAATGATTGTCGCTTGTGTACCTTCTTCACTCGTGTTCCGAAGCTCTGTCAGGTGTTTGTCGATTACGACGTTTTTTTTGTGGTGCATGACATCGGATTGTTGCTCAATCTTTCTTTTGACACAACAGCAACCCAATAGCTCCATTTTTCTTTTGGCACAACAGCCCCCCAATAACTCCCCGAATATCAGGATGAAACATGACACAATGGAAGGCTTCGACGAAAATGCGCCCGACACAATGCCAGGCTTCGACAAAAATTCTTGCAAATTGAGGAGGAGTCGCAGGATCCCCATGCAACACTGCGTCATGCTGCAAATGCAAACTGAACTTAAGGCGACTTGTATGGGTCCAGGCTTATCCTCTGTTTTTTTGTTCGGAAGAAAGTGACAGCAGCCTACTACTCTCGAATACAACAACAGGCATTTAATAGCATCTTGTGAACTTTCAAGGGCAAAATCAATCCGATCGCAAAAGCAAAAACTTAAAAGAGTCAATGTCGACGCTTCCGAGAGCTGAGGTGAGGGCTTTCATGTCACTCCGAACTTTCATATCCCTCATGAACACGCCACGGCTAGAGCTTTGCACCGTAACCGACATCTCATAAAGTTCACACACGTTTTCTGCTCACATGTTTTCTGGACCTGGCACATGTTTTCTGGACCAAAAATATGGCGCATGTTTTCTAGACCAAAAGTGTCCTTATCTGTAGCTGGTACAGTCGCATGTCCCCCTCCGGCTGAACAAATCCACATGATTCTTCACACTCCCACAAAAAACGCAAAATCGTCGGTGGAAACACAGGAAAATAAAGTAAATCAGCGTCATTTTTATTTCCGACGAGAACACGTTTTGAACTTTTCAAATTTCTACAGGACGGAATCTGATCATATGCACTTGTATCATTCCTGTGCCACATAAACTGGTATCATTCCTGTGCCAACAACATAATAAGGTCCCAACTGGTCTTATCAGCCGCACTAATCAGCCGCCCTACTAGATGGCCTGTGATGGAAACCATCAGCCGCCCTACTAGATGGCCTGTGATGGAAACCTCCCGTCCTGGAAGGGAGATTTCCACCAATGCAATTCCTTACCAGCTTAAAACTGGCAGTGTTGACACTGTCGAACGACGAACCGGGCCAAGCAATGACACTGCAGCACCGGAATTAAGACAAATGTTTTTTTTGCCTCAGAATGGCCCGAGCCCGAGCCTCGGCGAGGACTAAATGAACAGATACTCGAACATGTGGCCGTCTATCAGCTAAAATAACACTGACAACAGATGATATGCTGTTAGCAGGTTTGCGATGATGAAGGACTCTCTTGCTAACTCCTCAGCTTGATGCAGTTTGATGTCCATAGCTTTTGATGACTCCCATCAAAAATGACTCCCATCAAAAGCAATGGAAAACATTTGGCTGTAATGAAAAATCATCATAATGAGGGATTTACTAAATAGAGTGTCTTCCATACTCTTCGCCCATAGGCTCCGTTCTAGATTCGTTCGACTGTTACCATTCAAGCAATGGACAGCATTGCTGCCGCAATTGCTGTCAGCAAGCTAATTGAACGATCATAAGCGGGTATGTGTGGTCTCTGCGGTCTTTTGTTCGTGTAATATACTTTTCTGTGAATGTCAATACTTGCTTTTCTGTGAATGTCAATGCTTACTTTTCTGCGAATGTTTGTGCTTCTCTATGCACTCCCAGTGCTTCCCTGTGAATGTTAATACTCGTCTGTGAATGTCAATACTTAAACTTTCAGCGATTGTCGATCTCAGGCGCACTGTTTCTCTCATCTCGGTGTTTCTCATCTCGCCGAGAATCGGACTTGCGCTTAAATTCCGACAATGCATCATCCATGTAAGATATTATACAGATTGTCATCGTACAAGATTGTCATCATACAGTTGTCATCATGGAAGAGAGAGACAACGAATCTTACGAATAGTAAATGCTCAGATCGTCTGACCCTTAAACGAGTCGTATAACTTCTGATCTGCTGACACTTTTTTTTCGTACCGCTGGCACTACCATTCTTTCAGATAAAAGATAAGTCTTTCAGTCACATATTGCTCTGGTAAATAGCTCTTTCACTGATTCAATTTGTAAATAACTCTTTCACTGATTCAATTCGTAAGTAACTCTTTCACTGACTCAGTTCCTGTTCAATCGGATAACCTCACTTGTCACCATATTTGGATTATCATGTCCTTCATCATTGAAACTACATGGATGTCCTTCACCAATGAAACTACATTCACAAATCCATGGCCTTCACCATTGAAACTACATACACAAACCCAAAACGTCACTACTGCGCCGATTCTCCTCCACCCACGCCGATTCTCTCCTCAGTTCCACCATAACGATGATCAACTCCTCTTTCTTTCTTTCCTTCTTACAACACCCCCACTCCCTCAACCCCATAGCACCCTGTCAAGCAATAATAATTCTTCCCACCACCCAACCCAGAAGGCAAAACTAAACTTGTCAACACATTCAACCCCATTCCGCCAAATTCCCATCTCCTCACAGCAATTTCCCCTCGACTGTGACATTCTTCCATCGTCGACAGTCGGAATGTGCGATGTGGGTATTTTTTTGGCATGTCCAAATTTCCTTGTCCCGCCTGAGATGATGATCTCTCAGCTTCAGATCTCAAATATTCGTTTCTAAAGTTCGTCTCTTTGCCCTCCCATGCAGCCGGACCGTCCAGAAACAAACGTCTTACTGAACTGCGGTAATACAACACATTCAACTGCATAGAAATAGCTGTCCAATCACATTGTCTATCGAAAAACGCACGTTCGCATTTTTCTGACTCTGTGATCAATCGATCATAGCCGAAAAACCGCCAGTCTGGCCAATCTACTGTCGATTGACTTTCATAAATCGGATTATCTGCCGTCCCCCGGCGTTCGAACCACCTTTTTGACATTTTTTCTGAGGTTTCTGCATCTAGTGATTCGAATATTTCGCCGCCAAATGTTCCACATCCCCATTTCCAATAAGACTCGGGCGTAATACCCTCCTCCCAAATTTTCTGCTCTTGCTCCCCGCGGACTTCGTGATGATTCCGTTCCGTTAATGAGCCCCAAGAGGAGAGAGTGAATTTCGAGCCTAGGGAATTCAGGCCGATGTTTTGCGTAGCGCCAGTGGCGTCATTTGGGGTGAAGGTTCTATCAGTTGTTGTGAAGATTCTATCGCCTACATTTGCTCTGACGATTCTATCGCCTAAACCTCTTCTAATAACAGCCGGAGGAGGTAGATATGCGACAACGGAACCGGGTAGAAAACCGAGATGTTCCCAATTTCCGAAATTGGAATGAGCGTTCGTGGGTTGTTGTTGCTGAGAACTTGGTTGACGCTCATTTCTGACAGGCTGAAGTTCAGGCTGAAACTGTGTGTCAATTACGCTTGTCCCTAAGTTGTGAATTACGCTTTCATGCGGACGAAAAGGCGGATCACCATCCTCGTGGAAATAGCCACCGCCAGTTATGAAAGAGTCAGTGGAGAGCGACCCACCTTGGTAAGTATGCGCTGCAGTAGAGAGTTCTTCCTCAGCGCCACTCGACTCCGCCAATATCCGCTCAGCATGTCTCCTGACATACCTTACTAGGTTGGGATCGAGGAAGTTGGAGAAGCCGGGGGTATGGAAGGCATAATGTTCTCCTTGTGGAAGCTGAGCGTCGCCGTTGGTATAATTATTGCCAATATTATGTCGGTCTGGAAATGGGATAGTATTGCCATGATTAGGTCCTTCTCGCAAGGCGTTAGTATTGCCAATATTGTGTTGTTCTCGCAAGGCGTTAGTACCACCAAGATTGTGGTCTAAGTCTCCATTGAAAGTTCCCTGACCAACACTGTAGTCTCCATGAAAACCCTGACCAACGCCATAGTAGGCATTGTTATACCTACTCAAACCGTGACCGGCAACATCATTTTGAAAAGATGGATTTTGAAAATACGGACTGTCATCATAGGTTTGCTGGTTTTCAGCACTGTGGACGTTATGCGCAGTGCCCTGTCCTCCGTTGCCATCATGTAATCCGGCATAACTCAGTCCCTGATGATGCAATCCGTCATAACTCAATCCGTCATCATACGTGAATCCGCCGCGATTTGATCCCCCATCATGATTGATTCCCCCCTGACTTCTACTACTATAGGGACCGTATTGTTCTTCATCGCTACTATCTGGGCTATGTTCTGGGCTATGTTCCCCGTTCTGTTCCTGACTTTCCGCCCTATTTGGGTTGGGACTTTCCGCCCTATTTGGGTTGGGACGCCCTATGGTGTTTGGGTTCTGACGCCCGATGGTATAACTCAACCCATGAACATCGTCGTAAATGAAATTATGGCTGTTCTGGCCGCCGCTATTAGGAGCGCGTCCGGGCATGCCACTCGCTTCCTGGACCTGCGTGACTGTCCCGACCATGATGGCGACGGCGATCAACATTTTGGCGAGAGGCTTGGGCTGGGAACTCATGAGATTCATCGGAAAGCTTGAGTTTGTCATTGTTCTGATTCTTGGCTCCGCTTCGGATTCGTCGAATTGGAGCGACTCTGAGACACGACGTGGAGCCGAGACTTGGTGAAGTTAAAGATGGGTGGAATTCAGATGGAATTCAGAATATTTGAATGGAAAAACAAAGAAACAAAGAGAAATTTTAATGGAGAGAATGGAATTTAGATCCTCGGACCTCACAGAAGTGTTGAATTTGAAAGAAACGCTCAACTGTTGAGAGTCTGAAACGGCGACGCTCATAACAGTGACCTGCGAATGGAGAAATATTTGTTTCAGAAATTCAAGTTGGAGCATGTTTGTGAATCGAGTCTGGTCATAGTGTCAATGAATCCGACTGGTCACGATGAATCGGATAAAGAGTCTCACAATCGTAACTCACAACGCATCACACAAAGAATCTCCGCAAAACTATTTCTGGCTCCTTTTCTGACTCAGACTCCATTTCTGTCTCAACAACGCTGGCACGCAAATTGCTACGCAAAAGATTTGCCACGCAAAATCTTCACCACGCATTTCTTCGCAACAACCAACTACATAACTTTACGCACAGTCGATTCATCCCTCCTATTGTAAGTATCAACGCAAAATTTTGGAAAATTCAGACTTACAAAAAAAAGATGCGAACACTGAACTTACCTGAAATTTCTATCAAATTGATAGTGAGTGTATCTCACTGAGTCTATCTCCGATACTGGGTTGCTCTGAGCTCCAAGGACGCCCTGAGCCAATGGATCATGGACCACCTCTGGACAACCTCTGGAGACTGCTGCAAAGTCTCACGATTTTTTTACAGCTACTTAGATGGAAAGAATTATATCAACGGAAAGACTCGATACCACTGATATAATAAAATCAGTGACGCTTTTCCTTGAGTGATACTTTTCCTTAACAGACGACTGTTACGTCTTCGATCTGGAGAACTCTCTCTTCTATCTTGAGAACTCTTACGTCTCTTCCACCTTGAGGAGATTGACTGTCAATGACAGCTGTTACTCCTTTCTTCTAGTGCAGATAGCTGTTGCTTCCTTTTGGAGACTGTGACAGCTGTTGCTTCCTTGTGCAGATCTGTTGCTTCCTTATGGAGCTCATCTTTAGACGGGACGGATTCATTTGAACCCTTCTACAGATTGAAATACTTAAGTTTCTTAAGTTTGGATCCTTCTTCGCAGGATTGAAATAGACAACTGAACTTACTTACTTTTTTGATGGCAATGCCCTTGATACTAAGAAACACTTTACTTTTTTGAATCATTGCGCAGCTGGGATTCGACGGATTGAGTTCGCTGCTTTACGCAGCTGGCTCGTCGGATTCTCGCAACTGGCTCGTCGGCTTTTTTTACAGCAGGCAGCAGAATTCTGTTGGAATTTTTCTACTTTTCGGAAATTAGTTTTCAGGAGTTTGCTTTTTCTTCACCGGAAACTTCCACGCTTCTGCAAGCTCTCCACTCTTCTGCAAACTCTCTTCTTCTGAGTGGCCAACTGCCACTGCCCATTGTGTCCTCTGTGTATTGTTCACTTTGTTCAGTACCACCTCGCACTTGTTTCTCTCTGTTTTTCCAGTTTCAAGCTGCTTTTGTTTTTCGACTTTTCATCTTCTCTTCCCAATGGGAAGGACTCATACACCATTTTTCGACTTTTTATCTTCGCTTTTTGTCTTTTCTTCTCTTCCAATCAAATCAAATCTTCTCTTCCAATTGGGAAGGACTCATACGTTATCCATTTTGATTACTGGTCAACAACTTCACAAGTCATTTCTTCACAACTTCGTTTTTTTTTTTTGTTCTTTTTTTTTCTCATCTGGGAGTGTATCTGTAGAAGACGAAGCATCATTTTAGAAAACAGATCACTTACGTTTTTCTTTTTCTCAGTCTTTACTTAGTCCTTTCACAGTCTTTTCCTTGGTTTTTTCCAAGTCCTTCCAGCTTCTCGTCAGCATTAGTCTTCTCCCAGTCTTTTCCCAAGACAACTCGTCAACATTACCCTACAATCCCGCACACCCGAAACACATGATTATTTTGCCGCAGGACCGCTCTGCACGCGACTCTACAGCTCCACTTCAATTTCCACTGGGTTATGATCTGACAATTTTTTTTGAATCTGAATCATTGCTGCTTTTCCATTTTTTTCTTCAGTTACAGTAGTTTCATCGGGTAATGCCAAACCCAAGGGAAGGACGGTCGCCGTCTGTTTTTGCGACACAAGTTCTGAATTGTTCTGGCGGAGCACATAAAAGTGATCAACCACACCGCCGTTTATACTCGACATAGCAGAGAGCTTGGCGTTTTCACACTTGGCGTCCGTGTTGGCGACAGATAGTCGTTGGAAATTGAATTGACGTCCGTGAAAGCCACTGGCAGTGTCGTTGGAAATTGTCAATCTCTCCGGCAATGACTGATATTTCGTCCACAGAGCTGTGTCCAAATTCTCGAAAGTATTTCTTTGTCCTCTTTTTTCATCAAGAACATACTTTTGTGTACATTGTGGAGCTTGTTCACCAGCTGTCCCATTGGTGTCGCCGCCTGCAATAGCATGGGTGATGTTCTTTCCGATTCTTTCCCCGATTCTCCCCCCGCTTCTTCCCCTGTTCCCGGAATGAACGGGGTGAGCCAGATCGGGCTGAGACAGATACTCAGCGAGCAGTTGTAGTTCATCCCGTTTCAACATCGGCACGTGTGGTTGCCCAGCTCTCTTCATCCAGAACCTTGCCGCAACATCGTCAGAGGATCCACCAGAAAGATGGAAAGACACAAAGGCCATACCAGTTTCTTTGTTGACAGCAATCGCGGCGCAACGGGGATTAAAAGCACCTCTTGCAATGTCTTCTTCTTCTTTATCGTATTTTTGTAATTCCTCTCCTGTTAGCTTCGGAACCATTCGCGCTGTTGTATCGGCCTCAACAATGAAGCTTTGTGATTGATCTTCAAACTGAGCAAAGTGACTGCTTTTCTCATTCACATAAACCCGATTTCTCATCCTTTTTTCGTTCTCGTTTTTATCTGTCTGACATCCATCGCCATAATTATAGGATTTTCCACCTCCATTTTCCGTTTCTTGAGAAATTTGACACCAATATTTCTCAGCCATACATTCAGCGACCACTTTGTACCCCGTAATATCTTCGTCGATGTCTTCCTGTGTCAGAAGAACGTCTGGGGCAGTGTTTTTGTCGAGGTAAAGGGAATTCAAGTGATCACGCAAGTCTTGTTCGACCTTTTTCCCTTGTGGAGTGCTTTTGTTACCGCCCCGACCTTCGAGGTTGAAGGAGCGGACTCTTAACTTGGAGGGGGATGGAGATGATGGGTTTGGATTGTTTTCTTTCGTTGAAGTGAATGGCTTCGTTAACGTGAATGGCCTTCCTTCTGTTTGAACAACAGACCTGATGTTCATCCGGCCGTTCAAATTTTCTTGCCCGACGTTTTCTGACACGTCGTTGTGCTTGGCCATTTTCAAAGGGGGCTCCGAAGAGACCACGAATGAGTGAGCCCTGCCTCCTGGACCTGTAAATTTTCTGAGCATAGCAGTCGCTCTGGCATTATCAATGATATTGCCCAGTGCGAGGGAGATTTTGCAGATTTTCGTCATTTTTGTCATATCCTTTTTTGGAGTCTGAGTCATCCCTGTTGATGCAGCTTTGTCTGGCTTTTTGTGCTTGTGTGACCTTTGTCACTTTACTGCAGACGAATAGTTTTTTGTTCTAGTCTTGGAAAGAAGATTCGTTCTTGTCTTGGCAAGAAGACTGCTCAAATACTATTTCTTCACGAAATATTCACGGTATTTCGTCACAGAGAGAAGATTGCTATTTGTTCTTGGAGTTTCCAACTTAGGAAGACAGATGTATCACTCTGAAGGAATTTAATTCCATTTGTGAGAGGAAGTTTAGGATTTGAGAATGAATTTAGGAGAAAGAAAGAGTTTGATTTTGGAAGAAACAGTGCGCACTCAATTGTTACAAGAATGCATCTATTAGACTATTAGGTTTTCTTCAAGTTCTCAAAGAATCAAAAAGTGGCAATGCCAATTCGCAAAAAAAACCGCAAAAACTCTCTCTTCATCTCTGTCGCAAAAGTTTGACATACCACATCAATTACAGTTACAGTTACAATTTGATTAAATTATGGGCTGCATAGTATGATCATAGGCACGGTCCAGACGAATGGCACGAACGGAACAGACTACTAGCAGCTGAACACTAACAATCATTGCGACTGAAATCTGAATTATATTTCTTGCAATTTATACTTCTTGAATTACAATCAACGGGCTACGGGAGTTTATCTATTCAATAGACTACTGAATTCAGAATCTCAGTTACGGCTGTCCCTGGAGAGACTGTCTACTAACGGGTGGGGGGCCCAAGACCGGAATCTACTGGCCCTAGACCGAAGTCCACTGTCCCTAGACCGGAGTCTGCTAGCCCCAAGCCGGAGTCTACTGCCTCTAGACCGGAGTGCATTGTCCCTACTGTCCCTAGACGGGAATCTGCTGCACCTGCACCGAAATACACTGTTCGGACATAGACCGGAGTCTACATTTTTTTTCTCTCGGGAAACCAGGTTGCGAGAGTCGAGATTCAAATCTGCACTGCAATCCCGAATTATAACGCAAACTTTAACTGTAAGCACCGATATCGCTCTGTAAATACTTACCACACTCACAGACACACTTGAAATAGTAAGCCACGTAGCACACACACTTGAAGTACTTGTTTCACACAGGATTCGAAGGAAAGATGTAAACGCCACACACAGGAAGGAAGGAAGGAAAGATGAATGAATAAGTACCAGACACAGAAAGGAAAGACTGAAAATCGCTCAAGTGACGAGTTTACTACTGGTGAAAGAATGTTTACTCAACGCAATGCGCGAAACCTCGCTGCGTGAGTAACTTGTGGCTCAGTTTTAAGTTGTTCTAACAGACTCCTTGGCGATGCTTTTCCTTGTGACCAATGCAGGTCGAATGGTGTCGCTTTTCCTCAGTCACTGGTCGAATCTTGGTCGGTGATGCCTTTCCTGAAGACTGTAGTCGTCGAATCTTCGCTGCTTGTAGAGAGAGATGCAGAATGCTTGTAGAATCTTCCTGGCTGAATTTTCGCTCCTTGTAGAATGTTCCTGGTCGTGTACAATGATCTCTGAGGATCGTTGCTGGCTGATTTTCAGCTGCTCCGCCATACTAGCAGGTCTCTGTCATTCTGATTCTCAGCCGTGTGAGAACAGCTTAGGTTTTCTACTGACAAATTTTCTCCGTGTCATCAGTCTCCTCCTTTGCTGCGCGCTCAGTCCGTTATTGAGGCACCCTCAGGCATGAACGGGACTCGCTAATTTAGCGACATTGTATAGCAAATTGCTTGCCGACTTTTTTAGCGGTTTCCCTTGATTCAATGGTTTCCTAGTCTCTTGATTCAATTGGCGTTTTTTTTCTGTGACCAACGCTTCTTCTTCTTCCAATTGTTCTGCGTCCAATTGTTCTGTCAGCTCAGGCTGTTGAGCTTCTGTCGACTCAGGCTGTTTAGCTCTACCGGAGCTGTGTCTTCGAGGTTCTGGAGAGTCGCCACGCCTCGGCCGGCGTATGGAAACACCAGGCTTTACAGCATGCGAGGACTTATCATCTTTCGGCTCTTTGTCATCGTTCAGCTGTTTATCATCCTCTTTTCTGGATTCTTCTTTTTTGGTCTCTTCACTGCTGGTCTCGTCTTTTTTGGTCTCTTTTTTTCTGGATTCTTCTTTTCTTGAGGTTCTTCTCCCCGATGGAGATGCATCACGTCTTCTGGTAACAACTTCTTTCTCCGGAAATTTATTACCATCCACAGATTTCCGATCCACAAATTCCCGCGCCATGTTTAAACCATTCAGGAGTGTCTGTTTCCATAGTGGTGGTTCTGAATCTTCGCCTTTCTCCATTGCCAGAATACTTTTTTTTATGTCCAAGTTAAGAACTTCTTGATTTGCCGTTTGCTTTTCCAAAACAACAGCCTGTAAGCGAGGACAGATATTATTTCCACCAGTGCCTCCTTGCTGTTGAGAATGTTGATTCGGAGTGTTCGACTCGGAGTAGTTTGTATCGGAGTCTTCGACGGAGAACAGCAATTCTGAATCGTCATTCAGCCCTGGGTTAGGAGAGTAGGGTAATAACGATGAGGGCCGTTTTGGCCCCCTTCCAAAAGAACCGAGATTCTTGATGCTGAATTTCCCAGTCTCTTTCCACTCCATATAAACTTCAATCGCTTTCGCCGTTTCTTCACTTATGAAAGGAAACATGCCTATATTGTTTGTGTTTATAGGCAGGAGTCCGTTTTTTGTGTCGTATATAGGGTTGTAAAGTAGGACTTCGATCTCCCGCGGTTTTACATCTTGTCCGTATTGCCCAGAAATATGGGGGAGAAGAATATCCTTAAGTTTTTTCCTCAATCGAGACCGAATAAACCCAACTGTTCTGTTTTTCGGATCGACATTCTGCAAATCGATGCGGGTGGAGTTTGTTCGGGTGTTCATCTTTCTGGGGTCAGGATTCCAGATCTTCAGGTGGGGATGGATGTGTTGGTCAGGGAGACGGGAATAGTCGAATATCACATTGACACAAGGATTGAGTTTGGAGTTGGTGAGATTCGAGAAGACCGGCATTGTGCTAGAGTTTTCTTGGCCTGGAGCAGAACTCGTGGGCCTCTGGACAGGCTTAAAGACATCCTCTGGGACCATGGGTTTCTGTCCTGGGGTGAAGCCAGGTGTGGGCTTCATTAGCGGGCCTGAGGAAACTCGCTCTCCTGAGGCATAGACTTGAGACAAATGGCTTCCCTGAGGCAAATGGAACGGGAAATCGGTTTCTGCCGCGATGTTTATGACATTCTGGCTTGTCAAGACTGAGTAACTTAAACAGCCGAAAAACAGGCCATTCGTTCTGACTCTTTGTCGGGAAAGGTTCGCCATTTTTTGACAGTGAAATTTGACAGTCTGACTTGCCGTGTCAGAGCTCTTCGATCGTGTCAGGATAATGCAGGTCGGGAAATTCACGTTTGGAAATACAGACGTGAGAAGAAGAAGGCTTGGAAATACAGACTTGAGAATAAGAAGGCTTGGGAGTACAGGCTTGGAAACTCTACGTCGGAGAAGTGGTAACTCTACGTTGGAGGAGTTCTTCTCAATGACATTCGAGATTGTGAGTAGTCAACTGAAATCGAGTACTTATGACTCTTGCTTTGTCACAACCGAAGTCGTCAATTGAACTGAAGTCGAATACTGTCAACCGAAGTTGTCAACTGAAATGCTCAAATAAATTTTTTGGGATTCAAATTGAGTGTCAGCAGAATCGTATCGTATGCATGATAAACAACTTACCAGTCTCTTCTAATTTGAAGTTCTCAAACAAAAACTTTCGCAAAAGCATTCGCAAAAAATCAGAGTCGCAAAATCAGAATCGCAAAATCAAAATCGCAAAAGCAAATGACTCGCAAAGATGATCAGCAAAATGGGAATTCGCAAAAGTAGTATCATTCACTCATTATATCGATTTGGCCAAATACTGAAAAATCAGACACAACAACGATTGCAAAGCTAGTTCGACTCTCAAGATTTGTTTTTTTTTCGACAATCGTGGGCGCTTGCCGTTCAAGGGCGGTCTGCGTCATTTCTTTTTACTTTGAAAACATTCGCATGAGAGAGCTTTTCTTTGAAACCTTACTGCACAAGGACTATAGACGTCTTTTCTCCAAAACCCTACTGCATAGTAATCATCTCGAAAATCAATCACCCAGCAAGATTTGAAAGAAAATATAGTGACCCCAAAGAAAATATAATGGGCCACTGCTTCCCCAACAGGGCCTGGGAAACTGCCCTGGCGCTCGCTTCCTCTTTCTTCTTCTTCTTTCTTTTTCGAATCTTCCCTGGAGCCTCTCATTTTTGTGTCCAGCATCTTTACTTTACAACTGGGAGACGTTGCTCGTTCGAGGACTGTGACATGTTTTGTTCTCTCATTGAAGTTTTCGTGTTTTCGTCTTACTACTCAACTCAACCCCACTCATGTCAAAGACTTACTAATATCTCGCAAATTCTGGTAGGTATGTGCGGTCGCTGGCTCGCAAACAAATCGGGTATGTGCGGTTGCTGGCTCGCAAATAAGGCGGGTATGTGCGGTTGCTGGCTCGCAAATAAGGCCGGTATGTGCGGTCTCTGGCTCGCATACTCGTCTAGTTTTTTTTTTGGACTAACTTAAGCTCTCAATTTTTCAACTTTTCTTGTGCTTTTTTTCTTCACAGATGGAGCTCTCCGTTCCTCCAGTTTTTGACTGTCACCAGTTTGATCCCCCCGTTCCTACACGATCCCCGCTTTCTCACTCTTTTTGAGCGGCTTTGGAATCAATTGAATGTCGAACTCTGGACCTTGTCGTGGTTCACGTGTGTCACACCCACCTAGGCTGAGTTATCCCGCTTCCTTCGTTTTGGGAGCGGAGTAAGAATCATGATGGTGGCAGTGATGGGGTGGCACCGGCTCGGATGGGGCTTCGCCACATCAGGCCTTGAATTCTGCTTGGCGAACAATGGTCTCGAGTCAAACACGCTCAATGGACTGTCACAACCGGGATGATCATGCGCCCTGAGTTTGTGCAGATTTACGTAGAAACTCAGACTTTTGTCACGTAAGAGATTTTTCGCCTCCGCAATAACCGCGTTCTCAATGGATTGAACTGACTGCAGGTCAACGTCATTATGAAGAACGACGGGCGCACGACGCGCAAGATCTTCGTCTGAAATTTTCGCGACTGAGTCTCCCACTGTGACACCAGGCATGTCACCAAGGCGAAACGACACCTGGAGACAAGCATGAAACCGATCCGAATCACCTGATCCGAACACAGCATTGGAGGCAGATTGCATCGGAGGAAGCATTGCCTCACAATCCCTCAGAATCAGAAGCATGCCGGAAAAAACGACAATCCGACGAACAGACGCCATAATCATTGCAGTCGTGGATCGGACTTCAGTCGCAACTCCAATTGGCGACTTTTATTATTATGGACTCGGATTGAGTTTGATCTTGCTCTGAAACTGCTACACGGCGTTACTACAAGAATTCAAATTGTCACAAGGTGTACTGCCAACGAATTAAATTTTACAAGTTTCATTGCTACAGATCTCGCTGGAAGTTGCTGCTCTGAGAAATATTATAAGAGCCGAAAACTCGGAACTTGGAAGCCTCTCAATCTGCACTGAAGAGTCATAACATCGCAAAAAAGTCGCAAAAAAATCGCAAATACTGTCATCTCAGATACTGTCATCTCAAATACTGTCATCGCAAATACTGTCATCGCAAATACTGTCGTCGCAAAAACATACTGATATCAACCAATTGAAGTTACTCTCAAAACTTGCAGTTTTTTTCTCCAAAGAAAAAGCTTCGTATTCCCGTAACTTTTCTCCTCTAAGAGCCTAAAGCGCTGAATTCCTTCACAACATTTACTTTCTCACACATTCCAACGCTGCTTTCTCTCATTATTGGTATATACACTCACGAGAAAAGCAGTATTTTACAGTTGAACTTTTTCGAGAGTGTCTGCTCGTTCTTGAAGAGGCTGCTCAAAAACGGCGCCGTACGGTTTCTCAAGGGTAGCAGCCTTCAGTAAAGTTTACGAACACATGCATTCAAATTTCATTCTTGCAATGTTCACGAAAATTTAAATTACGAAACGGAGATTCAAGTTTGAGTGTTAAAGTTTGAAACTTTGGCAAGAATCATTGATCACGCCATCACTGAGTCGGACTTTTTGAGATTTGGCCTCGACTACAATCACTTTTGCGTCAAGTTTAGGCCGTCTTGGTTCTTGAAACCGCTTCCGCACGACATCAGTGGCAAAGTGGTGCGTTCAGTGGCAAAGTGGTGTCGTCATTGGCAAAGTGGTGTGTTCAGTGGCAAAGTGATGCCTTCAGTGGTGATGTGGTGTCGTGTCTTCACTTGTGACGTCGTGTGTTCACTGGTCACGTCGTGTGTTCAGTGGTGACGTGGACCTGGTGTCGTCATTGGTGACGCGGTATCGTCATTGGTGGCATGGTGTGTCCACTGATGACGTCGTGTCTTCACTTGTGGCGTCGTGTCATCATTAGCGACGTCGTGTTTTCACTGGTGACGTCGTTTTTTTCAATGGTGACATCGTGTTTCTCAGTGCTGACGTCGTGTCATCATTGGCAGTGTTGTGTCATCAATGGCGACATCGTGTGCTCTGTGGCAGTGTTGTGTCATCATTGGCAGTGTTGTGTCATCAATGGCGACATCGTGTGCTCTGTGGCAGTGTTGTGTCATCATTGGCAGTGTTGTGTCATCAATGACGACACCATCGGCGTGTGTTCTGTGGCAATGTCGTGCTGTCATTGGCGACGTCGTGTTTTCTGATCTGACATCGCATGCGGTGTCGTCAGTCACTGGTGTCATCGTGTTTTCAATGACAACATCTCGCATCTGACAATATCACGTGTCCACTTGCAACATCACACCTTAATCGATGACAATATCACATCTTTACTTACAACGTCACGTCACACCTTGACCGATGTTGGCCTTGACCGATGCCAACATCGCGTCTTCATTGACGACATCACGCCTTGACCCCTCTAGACGTCACTAGACTCTCCTCGGTTTTCGTCTGCCTCATAGAATTTTCTCGACTTCAAATAATGACACTTTTTCAGATTGAATTCATACTCTAAACTTAGAGTCTCTAAACTGTATCTTAGACTTAAGTACTGTTAAGCTCGGGCTTCACTTCCCCCGGATAGGTAACGGGCTTCACTTCTCCCCGAATCGCTCAGACTCTGATTCAGATAACTTAATTGAAACTTAGTTCCCTGATGAAATCGCCTTAGATATCTGTTTGAAATGTATACACCATAACATATCACCCCTAACATAATACATCGCCACACATGACCTCCTCAGAGACGTGACACTGTACACAAACGCTTAAGGTCTACGACTAGTCTTTGAAACTGTAATGATATCTTGTAAATAGCTTCTGAATCCGGTCGATATAACTTGTACTTGTAAGTCGGTATACAGTGGAAATTATCATAGCTTCTGAGTAACTTACTCAATAAGAATCGACGCAGTTGCTCCAGCCTCAGGAACAGATGGCAATGATTTAACTTGGGAGACTACTTCTCCATGTGAGACTACTTCTCCTGGACTCAAATTGTAGAGCCCTCTTGTCAGATTCAACGATACCCGATCCTCCTCATCTCACACGATTCATAGCTGCTTTTCTTTTTTTTGTTTCATCATCTGAATCGCATTCATTTCAGAATCGTTTCAATTTCTCCTCATCACATGTCTGACCTACTTCTAATTTTCATCGCATACATTCTCTTTTCAATTTTTTGGACAGATTCATAGCCACCACTCTTACATTTATTTTTTCTTAAGTTGAGAAATCATTTATCAGACCCATTGTATTTTTTGGATAGACAACCCGTTGGAGACATCATTTATCAGATCTACATAAACTTAAATTAAGTTCGAAAATAGGAAATATCTTGCGACCACCGACTGAGACCACCGGCAGAAATAATAAATTTATAAACTGTAACATCTGAAGAGTATTATCACAATGAGATGAAGACGGTGACTATAGTACTGTATTGGTTGAGAGTAAACTGCTATAATACTGTAAAGACGGCGGAGGAGGACTCAAACTTGAGTCAAAACCCGAGCCAATACAGACTTTCACAGATACTAGAGAGAAAACAAACAGAATCTGAATGGAAATAAAACTCAGGCAAATAATATTTACCTGGACAAATTCAGATGTCATATACAATGACGTCACTATAGGCCTAATTTCAATTTGTGCTACAGTCACGGCTCAAACTTGAACCAAAACCCGGGGCCGACCCACCACAGATACGAGACAGGAATCAAATAGCATGGAAATAAAACTCAGAGAAATTTCCCTGGACGAATTCAGTTGTTATATAGACCTCATTTGTTACATACTACGACTCAAACTTGAGCCAAAACCCGAGCCAATACAGACTGTCACAGATACATAACTAGAGAGGAATCAAATAGAGTCATGAATGGAAATATAACTCAGAGAAATTTACCTGGAGTTCAGTTGTCAGATACTAGACCTCGTTTGTACTGTGAGGCTCAAACTTGAGCCAAAACCCGAGCCAATACAGACTTTCACAGATACTAGAGAGGAATCAAATAGAGTCATGAATGGAAATATAACTCAGGTAAAAACTTTACCTGGACAAATTGAATTCATATTATAGGCCTCGTTTGTACTCTAGGGCTCAAACTTGAACCGAAAGTCGAACCGCCTGAGGATGGAAGTTCAAGTTGGGGCGCAGCTAAAAAAAATACACTTACAGGCTGCGGACACGCTTTATTCTGAAGAAATAAATACTCGATCATATACAAGACATCATAGACTGTGACACACATCACTCATCACTGATCAGATAGATTATAGAGAGGAAATAAACTCAGATAAATTTATAGGATGAAACGGACTGGAAATAAACTCAGGCACCGTAAAGACATCTGGATGAAACGGATTGGAAAGAAAATCAGGTAAAGATATCTGGGAAAGTTCAGCTGCTACTTATATAGACCCCGTCTGGAGTACGTCGTCTCAATCTAGAGAATCTGACCACAATCATTATTCATAAATTCACTGCAACAGGGAGATTCAATCTCTTGGGATATACAGCCAGACTTTGAGACTCGAGCCGATTCTTTTGTCATTCAGTTTCAGAATCAGTGTCGTCATCCACTGGGTCACTGGCTTTAAGCCAGCATTTCGATACTTAACAGTCTTTGAATACTCAGTACCCGCTGAACTGTGTATCTACCCAGGAACGAGATGAATCATCGACATACTCGCTAAACTGTGTATCTAACCCGGACCGTATCTACCCAGGAACGGGAGGAATCGTCCAAGGCTATGACTGTATACAGAGTCTCGTACATCCCTTCACGTGTCATTGTCGATCGGTAAAGCCCAATGATTCAAAGTCCTTTTTGTCGTGTCGAGTTCGACTCAAATTGTCATAATGTCATGAGTCTGACTCTGACGTTCCGTGGTGGAACGTTACCAGTGGTAAGAAGTTGAACTGAAGGTCTACCCGATCATGACCGTTTGCGAATTTGATTGGATCCGATCGCCGGCACTGCAATGATTGTACTTGATTCACTTTTGACCTGAGGACCGAGGTGGAGAAGCACTATTCTAATAAAAAAGTATACGAATGACCCATAAGAAAGATCTTTGACATTGTTTCATTTTTAACTTTATTGTATTTCTCTAATACGTTGATGACATGTATTTTCGATATATCTGACCTGATACTTACACATACATAAACAGCTCTAAAATCTCATCGAAATAGTTTCCACAGCTCTCAAATCTCTTTTTTCTAACTGACATTGTCTGGTAAATACGAGCACTTTTAAATTTCTGTCAATTCTTGAAATACTGTATTTCAAATACATTCTATCAATCATCGTCTTGATTTTTTTTTCTACGAAAAGTTGTTGCAACTTTGTCGAGACTCGATGTCGTCAGTCACAGACTCGGAATGATTCCAGGTTTGGAATGATTCACGGCAGACATACAACGACATCGCATTTTCAAGGTGCGGAATGATTCCAGATTCGAATTGATTCCAGATCGATTTTCGCGATGATTCCAGTTTTGGAATGATTCCAGGTGGCGGAATGATTCCAGTTTTGGAATGATTCCAGGTTCGGAATGATTCCAGGTTCGGAATGATTCCAGGTGTGGAATGATTCCAGGTGTGGAATGATTCCAGGTGTGGGGACAGTGGAATGATTCCAGGTTCGGAATGATTCCAGGTCCGGAATGATTCCAGGTTCGGAATGATTCCCGGTTAGGTTCGGAATTATTCCAGGTTCGGAATGA
>Ga0099797_100028_pt1 | contig 72514 bp, 39 predicted proteins | sample Uncmet_Sort48C_1_FD_89871 | JGI IMG/M metagenome (GOLD analysis project Ga0099797, IMG submission 89871) | Marine eukaryotic communities from CALCOFI LINE 67, Pacific Ocean - C012_Sort48C_1 | ecosystem: Environmental > Aquatic > Marine > Oceanic | place: Pacific Ocean: Monterey Bay | collected...
GAGTTTTATGCCAATTTCTATAGTAAACAGTTATAAATGACGGCGACAACGGCGTTTTCCATTTTGCCAAAAAAATTCACAACCGACGACGGATTCCAGAAAATCCACGGATTGTAGCCGTCGGTGATGTCCGTGGCCATCACTAGTCACGACCGATATTTTTGACAAATTTCATAAAAAGAACGAATTTTTTTTTCAAATTTACCTTAGTTAAAAAAGGGGGGGGGGGGGATTCTGTAAGTAATATATCTGTAAGTAATATATCTACTGCTCGTAAATACTCTCTCTGCTACCTGCAACCTGCCCAAAAAATAATAATATGGAAATAGCATTAAAAAATCTCATAATTTTGTAGATTTTCATATCAAAAGAAGTTTTTCACACATCTCACACACACTGCAAGAGGAAAGAGAAAATATTTTACGAGATAGAAAAGATAGATATTGGAAGAAAAGACCAAAGACAATACATTGAAACAGGTATATTTAGTGCATCGTGTTGTTAAAGAATAGTAATTAGTATTATTGAAGAAGAATTAGTAAATTTAAACCAAAAGCACGTTGTTGTGTTGCGTTATCTTGACCAAAAAAAAAATGTTGAATTTTAAGCAATTGGCGTTTGCCATGGTATCTGTATTTTATTTCGCAGCAAGTTCGATAGCCTTGTCTCTCAAATATAGTCCACAGCATGAAAATTTATTTATTGAAGTGACAGAAGATATGAATGCTATGACGAAAATGGAAATTTATACACATGAAATTCGTGTAGTTAAAAGGATTATTAAAAATAACGTTGTTGGGCATATCTCAAACCCAATGTGGCTTGACTCAAGAAGATTACGCGATGTACCTGACGATATAATTCTTTCTAAGAAAGAGTTATGGGAGCATCGAAATGAAGTTATTATGTTTGTGCAAAAAACAGATAATATGATAAAGAAGGAAATGAATCGAGTAATTACGGAGAATGGGAGTATTGCCGGTAGCATCGGAGTTTTCATATTTGGCCTGATTGATGGCATATTTGGAAGAAGAGCTTGGGCAGCTTGGAACGATGATCCATCTAAAAAATGTTTAACGATGACTGGAGCAACGCTGAAAAATGGTGGGGATTTAAATAAAGCAAAAAAAGAGATGGATCAAAATATGGCATATTTTAACAACCATATAGCCGACAGTGCTAAAAAAGTTGTGCGTGCAGAAAAATGTAAAACGGAAGATTGCGATTCGCTATTAGAGGTTGGTGGTTGGTTTTCTGATGCTACAAGCTGGGTTGGTGATGAATGTAGTAGTGGTTACAATGCAGTGGCAGACGGTGTAAGCGAAGCAGCTGATGCAGTTGCAACTGTTGTGTCAAAAGGGGTAGAAGATGTTGAAAAAGCAACCAACTACGTAGTCACAAAGACGGAGGATGGGGTTAAGTACGTTGCAAAAAAAGTGTATAAAGCTGTCAAAACAGTTGTTAAAGCTGAGATAACTGTTATCAAAGATGTTGGTCAACTCGCAGAAAAAGGTTTGGAAGAAGGTGTTGGGTTTGTTCTAGGACCTGAGGCTAAAAAAGACTTGACATCTGCAATTAACAAATTTAATCAGATAATTGAAGCAGGTTGGAAGTGGTTAAAGAAACAGCTGGCTGCGTTTTTTACAGTGTTGGGTAATATAGTTAGAAGTTTTCAACATAATATTAAAATTCTAGGTGACGAATTGGTGAATCTTATTGTGACTAAAACTGAACAGAAGCTATGCACTTTAAACCAACCTTCCAAGCGTTTACCTGTATATGAGGCAACGAACGACTTTAAAAAAGGAACTGTAGGTTTTGTGTTACACAATGCAGTTGAATCGATTACAGCATTGGTACATTGTAATTGCAAAGGGACATTAAGGAATTTGTTTAGTTCGAAAAAGATACAAAACATGTATGCTGAAGAGGCAACAACGGAAAATTTTGATTTATTAGCCAAAACAGAGTACAATTATTGGATGAATATGAATGATATAATGTCAGGAGCATGTGGCGGAGTTATTGGAGCATTTGTTGCCCCTTGGTCTAAGACATTAATTAGTAAATATTTTAAAGCTTGGACAAAATTCGATAAAGGTGAGGTTACGTATGATGCATTTAAACAATCCTTGTCCAAAACGAATAAACGGGTGTGGAAAAAACTAACATCAGCTAACATCCGTATGTAGTTCTACTTTTAAATTCACATATTACATAGAAAAATACTAACAGAAACTCTTCTTATTAAATAATTGTAGATGCTACGGCAGGCTTGTGTCATTTTGTATCGGATTTGATAAATTTGATTCCATCCTACTTAGAAACGGTTGCTGTACAGGCAGCAGTAATGTTGGCTGGTCCTGCTGGATGGATAGAGGCTGCTGTCAAGATTGTCTTGGGCATTGCTCAACTTATAGGTGAAGCTGCCGACTTCAAGGAAACCCAGGATATAAAAACGGTTGCACATGAAAAAATAACACAGAAAACATGCCAAACAAGTGGCTGTCCTTTTTTTGGACAAATTGAAGATTGTCATAGTTGCGCAAATACAGTAACATATCAATGGGGAACGCAGGTAGGATTAGTGGTAGAATCTATTTTTACTGCAAAAGAAATATTCGGTGCTGTTAAAGCAAAGGGTCATGACAACATTGTAGAGGGACAAAAATCAAAAATTAAAGAAACAAAGCAAAATCAACACAAGACAAAACTTAAACCCAACCACGAAAAACGCTCGAAACCTAAGACAATAACAGAAAAGTGGCACGCAAAAAATAAGGAAAGAATCAAGCAGAACAAAGAACCACACACCTTTAAAAAATATAAGGAAATGCATGATCGAATGATGGAAAATCGTCGGAAAGCTGCAGATAAAACGTATAAACAATACAAGGAAGAAAAATTGCAGCAAAATAAAGAACCACTTCCAGAAGAAGCTTGGCAAAAGAAAATTAACACACTTGTTAAATACACTCCGCAAAAACTTAACATAATAAAAGAAATTTCTCAATTGCCACGTAATGCATTTATTGCTTTAAAAAGTTGCGTGACTGGTATAGATTTGGAAATTAACTGCATTAGTCCTTTTCGTGAAATTAAGGATATTCATGAGACTCTTGGTAAGATTGAGAAAGTTGAACTGGTAAATGAGAGAATCAAAGGAATACTTGCCGCTGCTTCTGATGGGATTGAAGAAGCTAAATTTGAGTCAATTGTACAAGATGTTTTTTTCGTCCATGACTTTGAAAGTGATACTTCAACACCCAAAACCATATCAACGAGGGATTATTTACCAACACATATGTGTGAACCAAGTTGCCCAAATGCGGAGACATTGTACGAATGCTTTGGGAAAGATTATCAATTTTACAAAAAAAAAATTAGTATGTTGTATGCACATAAAAATGATGGTACGCTCGAAGACAACATTGATTTGCTAAAACTTTGGCAAGAATGTCCTATACCTAAATCTCCAAGTGCAAAAGTGCGCTGTTTACGAGTGAAGGGTAACTGTATTGATACTCGTCATGAGCTTTGTGATGGTAAGGTCTTACTGGAGGGTGATTGTCCAGGGTCTGAAAACATTCAATGCTGCCCAGATTACATTTTCGAGCATGTCCAACCATTAATGGACACTGCGGAAGGTGACTTTGAACCTACAAAAAGCAAGTCTGGTGGTTTACAAAAAAATATGAACATTGATGCGAATTATTTAAGAAAAACAGTAAATACTCATATCATTAAGTTACATTCTTCCAGTCCATGCTATGTTGGCGTGCCTGCTAGAATGGGGTGTAAAGACAAAAATACTCTTTGGGTTAGCGATGGTTGTAGAGCAGATTTTAATTGTGCTGGAAAAAAAGTGAATTGTGAAAGTTGGGACTACAACAAGGTAGAGTGCGAATGTAGTAGTTGCAAAATATTTGACGTTGAATTGACAAAGACTAATTCTGAAAGTGAATGCGTTAAAGGCGAAACGTATGGATGTTGGAGCAACGAGGAAATGTGGGTGTCCAACGGCTGCAGAGGTGAATTTCAATGCCATGGAGGAACTGTAACTTGTGCAAGTGAAGGTTATGATACTGTGAAGTGTAAATGCGATAAGTGCATGACAGGTAAAAGTAAGGACGTGAAACACAATTCCGGCAGTTCATAAAAAAATATAGCACGTGAAATATTTTGTTACTGCTGATCAACATAAATTTCGCCGAAATATTTTTATAAATAAAGTAAAAGCAAAGTGAAGAATGCTAACAAATTAAAGGTTGCATCAAATGGATCTGTTGGCCACGTGTTTGGGGTAATAATTGATTCAGAATCTACAGAAAAGGCTGAAATACGCCCTGAGGAAAAAATAAAAAAGAAGAGAGGTAAAAAGCCATTTGTTTATAATTTTACCACATAATTTACAGAAAAACAAGATACTTTAAAAAATATTCTTTATATGCATATATGTTATAAAATCACCGTCGTTTCCTTTATAAAAATGCTCAATTCCCAGAGTGCGTTTACGCAGACTATTATAACATTGGGAGAATGTGCAATTGAAAAAAAATATAAAACACTATCGTTGTTTTTCGTATATACTTGTACACACGAACCATAAAAAAGATATACGAGGGAAAATCATTTTGATTAATATGCTGAAAAATGTTGTGCACCTCTTGTTGCACCAGACTCTTGTTAAAAAATATTACTCTTCATATTCCTCAAACGGACTTATTTTCAATGGATTCATTGCCTCTAAGATATAATATGCACCATTTGATACACCACTTAAAAACATCATGCCTGCATACGTTTGCAATACCAAACTCCAACCACCACGTTTCTTTAACGTTGGTAGTAATGCATAAATCATTGAATTTAAAAGCATCCCTCCAGCATCATTTAATCCTGTAAATAAACCGGTTTGAGGTCCACCAAATTTTGCCTATGTACACATGATTGTGTGTGTTAGAGACATATAATTTTCATAATATTATATATCAAGGATAAAAACTTACCAAAAATTCTGTGGAACAAATGCTATTGATGGCGCAAAAGCAAACATGCTCATCATTAACAACGGAACAACAGTCCGCTCCGTTAAACCTTTTCTACTTAATACAAATAAACATAATGAGGAAATTGTAGCACCAGAAAAATACCATAGCGGTCTTGTTGCATCATTTAATTTTGGTTCCACCCAAGCCCCAAAAAATATCGAAGGTACTGCCATTAATGGAAACATGGAACCAACAAAACCAATCGTAGAAGTGCTTAAACCTTTTACATGCTCGCTTAAAATAAATGGCAGAATGGCGGGTAAGTCATATGCAGGGAACGCCAAAGCATTTCCAGCAAATACTCTGTAGAAGCAGGTATAATATTATTAAAATGTTAGCGTTTGGTTTACATGGGAATATATATATATATAGTAGAAAGGGTAAATACATACAAGTAAAGCTTTGGGTTTGTCAATGCTCGTATCCAAGCACCAGGTTTAACTTTTTTTTCCCGCATCATAACAACTTTTGTTGTATTATTATTATTATTATCATCATCATCATCATCCTTCTCCTTATTTTTTGGTTGCAGCATTGTCATTGCATCAAGTGCACCAATACCAAGTAAGTAAGTACCTATGATCTTTAAACACAACGACCAAGATTGAGTTTGTGAAAGTAAAAACCCACCAAGGATACTGCCACTAAAGCTCCCAAGGCGACTGCACGTTGATAAAATTGCTGTCATCGATGAAAAATTTGTATCCATCGAAAACCAACTTTTATTAACAACGCAATGTGCTGGCCAATGTAAAGCATGAAATACACGAGATACGCACCACATAAATGTAAAAAATCTAGCACTTACTTTTCCACCAACAACGCGGTTATTAGCGCTGAAACCTTTGATTAAAAAAGAAGCCCCCATTGCCATCATAACCATAGAGATGGTTTTTTTGCCGCCAAGTATATCTGCACAAGATCCACCAAATATTTTTCCAAAAGTATATGCAAACGAACCCCATGTAATTAAATTCGTAGTTTGATCAAGTGTCATTGCACCATCTCTAGATGCTCCCAAGGTAAGCGCCATATTTGCTATACCTCTACCTGATTGAGCGCTGAAATAAGATATATACAACAAGAACCAATTCCATTTTGGGTTAGATTTTAACTTTCCTTCATTTTGTTCTTTTTTTGAAAGTATTGCGGGCATTGTTATTTTACTTGGGTAAATTATAATCTTAATCTCTCCCTCCAAAAAAAAAATAACGTTTTAATACTCGTATATATACATGTATGTATATATTAGTATTATCCTATAAATTGATGTATAATTATATATGACGTGTTTATTTTCAAATATCTATGTACAGGTATAATAATGGACCATCTATTATTATGTACTGTACTACTTATTATATATATACTATATATATTTTTATTATTATTATTTTTTATTATGGGTTGGAATGGACGGGGAATTTATCCTATATGCACTTTTTGACCCCAGGCCTTTTTCCCCAAAATTTGGCTAGTTCCCTTAATTATACTGTAATGCTATGTACATACTATAGATATAATATAGACACAGAACTACCGCCAATTGAAACAAGTAAAGTAATCTATTCCGAAACATGTAAAAATATACCAAAATTGTCTGAAAAACAGTGTATTTTAACTATATTAGTAAATATAATATAATAATAGAATAGAATATTAGTATAATATAATACAATATAATATAATATAATAACATCAAAAAAAGTCACACTAATAGCATTTGACCGGTGTTAGCCCACCGTCGGATAAAGGCCGAATGGCCCCGACGTTGTGGCTAATCACGCGGGCAAAGCGCCTAAATGAGGTCCTCCGACATTCCTTTCCCTGCTTCGCAAATTAGTGACTAGTAAGGAGGTAAATTAGTGACTAGTAAGGAGGTAGCTTTTTTTACTAGTCACTAATTTGCGAAGCAGGGAAAGGAATGTCGGAGGACCTCATTTAGGCGCTTTGCCCGCGTGATTAGCCACAACGTCGGGGCCATTCGGCCTTTATCCGACGGTGGGCTAACACCGGTCAAATGCTATTAGTGTGACTTAGATATAGTTTTTATACATAGCATTACAGTAAAAGCATTACAGTAAAAGTGCATATAGGATAAATACACCAACTTTTGACACCTACTCGTTTTTAAAAATCACGTTTTTACCCTGTATTTATATGCTAACGTATTTGTAGTCACTTTTCACTACTACCCCACTATATTTTGTCAATATATTATATAGTAGAACTAAATTATAGAAGGTAAATAGCATTGATTCCATTGATAACAACTTTATTATTTTAAGGGTCATTTAGAAAAACGACTAAAAAAGGCCTGGGGTCAAAAAGTGCATATAGGATAAATTCCCCTGGAATGGACAGCCAGTATAATAATAATAATGAATGTGCTAATAAGTTGCATGCATAAATAATAAAAGAAAACAAAAAAACAAAATATACAAACACGTTTTTTTTGTACGATTATATAAATATATATATTGTTACTTTGACGCATCAGTTTGTATTATTGTAAAGAATTTCCCATACCACGTAAATGTATTAAAATTTGACACAAAAAAAATGTATAATAATGATAAATATGATGAGTCGAAACAATTTTTAACAACTAAGGAAGAAAATGGGGTCCACGAAAGAGAGATAGCGTTAATTGAAATCAATAAAAACAACAATAATACTAATAATACCCATTCTAATAATGATGCTGAAGTTACACCAGTTAGAAACACAGATGATGAAGGTATATTGGGTCCAGATGGCAAGCTCAAAAATGATGATTGTTGTGGTAGATGTCACGTTGTATGTATTGCTATATTTTTTACTCTTCTTCTTGGTTTAACAATAGTCTTTGCTTCTGCTGCTGGTCCGCCGAAATTACATTTTTCAAATGCACTCGGTAGCAGTATGGTCTTATCAAGGAATGGATCTGTTATTTGGGGATACAGTCCGAATAAACAAGACAAAATCGATATTTATCTCAGCGATAAGCTGATTGGCACAGTAATTGCTGATTACGCAGTCCCATATTCCTGGAAAGATGATGTGTATGAATGGCAATTTGCTATACCTGCATTGAAACCTGATGAAAGTGTTTTTGGCCCACATACAATAATTGTGGAAGGTCGAGGTAATGAAGATGAAGGAAAAGTTCAAGCAAAACTGGAAGATATTTATTTTGGCGAAACATTTTTATGTAGTGGTCAGTCTAATATGGAATTTACAGTTGGTAGTCAACTCAATGCAACCGAGGAATTGAAAAAAGTTCAATCTGGTCAATATGATCTTGTAAGATTCATGGTAGCCGGTGCATTAAATACAGGTTCTTTCATGGATCATCCAACTCCAGAATTTGCTAGTGTTGTTATTAGTTGGACAAAACCATTGGAAAAATATTTCATAACAAAAGATTGTAAATTAAATGATGGAACAAAATGGAATAATGGAATAAGTGCAGTGTGTTGGGATTTTGGACGTCGTTTGTATGAGGAAAATGGTAAAAAATTACCTATCGGCTTAGTTGATAGTTCTTACGGTGGCACGTCTATGTCATATTGGAGTACGCCGGAAAGTATCCAAACTTGTAGTGATTTCACAGGTTATTATACCTGTACATCACCATCTTCACCTAAGGAAAAATCAGATGACAATAATAATGATAACAACGATGAACAGGAAAAACGAATGAATACGCCACCGGCTAGTCCAGCACCATTTGGCACATGTTCGGGTTTATACAATGGTATGATATTCCCTTTGCGTCATATGATCTTTTCTGGTATTGCATGGTATCAAGGTGAAAATGATGTTCCTCAAGATGGTAATACCGATTATTTTAAATGTGCTTTTAAAGAAATAATAAAAACAACTTTTAGAAATACTTTTGGTACAAATATGCCATTTGTTGCTGTTCAATTAGCCCCTTATAATAATTATGAGCATGTAGCAGATGCATTGCCAAATACGAGAGCTGTTCAACAAGATGTTGTTGATGAAGAGACTGTATCTACAGCTCTTGCTACTACAATTGATTTAGGTGATTCCAATTCAGATTGTGCTAGTGGTGATATACATCCACGACATAAAGAAGAAGTAGGCGAACGTTTATCACGCTTTTTCATGTATTATATTTTTAAAGCTTCAGCAACAGTATTGCCACTTGCCCCTGTACCATCTAATTGTGTCTTAACTGAAGACGACATTACCATTGTGTTTAATATGGATTTATCATCCGATTCCCCAACAGTACCTACAGCTTGCCATGATGCAACTACGAAACCGGAAAGAGCTGGTGGTAGATGTGTGCCAAGTGGTTATGAAGTGTTTTATAATAATAAATGGGAAATGATTTCCAAAGATGATTCCACTGTAACAAAAATAAGTGATCAAACTATTAGATTGTCAGTGCCAAATTCGAAATTATGGCCATCTGGTACATCTATTCGATATGCATGGACTGATTTTCCAGCAATTTCATTATATTCCAAACATTTAAAAACACCATTATCGCAATTTGTTGTCGTTTGTAAACGGTGAGATATGTGTATATATAATAATTATCATTACACATACTATGCATATGCATATAATATATATGGCATATGATATATATGCATATCATCACAGCTTTTCGTGTACACCGTCTCTCTATATTATTGATTACGTCGTACGAGTACGAATTTCGTATTTAATAAAAAAAATATGTAAAAATTATAAAATAATTACGAAGTTCGTAAATATATTATATAATTATGTGTATGTGATAGCTCGTATTAGGGATGACATGATACTAGACATTGTAAAAATATGTTTTTTAAATATACGCGAAAATTTTTACGACACGCCGAAAGGCTCCCTATAATTTCAATAAAATTTTACAATTCCAATTTATGTATTTCATCGTCTCTCATCTCTGTAATGTTGTCTAAATTATTCCACCATTTTGGTATTAAAAATGTTGTTGAGATTAATTCAAACCATGGTGCAATTTTTATTGCTGAAACATTGTCACCCTCGTTTGTTTCATTCTTCTTTTTCTTTTCATTATTATTTATATTCACACTATTATTCTTATTTTTATTATTAAACATTGTTTGCAATTCATCTGCAGATACCCATTTAATTGCTTGCACTTCATTAGGATTTGGCTTTACAATTACATCATTTTTTGGTCTTAAAATCAAAACATGGTCAATCTCATGCTCACCCCATTTCCCATCGTCACACGGAGCGCTATAATGTATACGGGTAACAAATTCAAAATCATCAATAGGCACTTGATCATTTGTTATCCCTAGCTCTTGTTTCAATTTTCGTATAGCTGCTCTTTTGACACCTAAATCATTTGTACGCTCCATTTCATCCTCCGTATGCCATGGATGGCTACAACAAGTATTTGCCCAATAATCTGGAAATGTAATTTTCGAACCAGCACGTTGTTGTAATAAAAGCTTGTTTTCCTTATTGATCAAAAATACGCTAAACGCACGATGTAATAGCTTTTCACCACTTATGATATTGTCCCAAACGTGTAAATCTACTTTTGACCTTGGCCCAATTGGTTCATCTTGCTCATTGACTTGTATACATAACTCCTTCAACATTTTCACTTGTTCCTCATCCAATTTCGCTAAATCTGCTTGAATTTTATCTGCCATATTTACCTGATAATTATGTAAATATATTATATGTATGTATATATATATATATAGAGAGAGAGAGAGAGCTTATACTGTATTCTTTGATCCTTTTTTATAATATAGTTCTTCTTCTCTATTTCTATATCTATCTTATAAATTAATTATATATATGATATATATATATTAGTTTTTATTTTGTGTTGTAGATCTATGATGTGTTATATTTACTGTAGCACATCATTAGGAATAGCTCTACCAACCCAGCTGGGCCAGCCAGTATTACACACAGTATAATTTCAGTACATCATGTAATGATGTGTTATATTGTTTTTATTTTGTGGGTGGTATTTGGTTGGTAGTGGATTGGATGGTGGTACGTGTTTGATAGGAGTACTTGATGCATTTATACTTGGTATATTACTATATAAAATAAATATCTCATCGCAGAGTATTACAGGCAAAGGCACAGAGGCTAAAATAAGCGGAAAAATATAAAAAAGAAAAATAATAAAAAAATATCATCAAAATGTGCTATAATTTTTTACCGCATGTATATTGTGCGAAGTATGATATTTTTAATTGATACTACACTTGATAAAGCTTCAATTCCGTTAATGTATATTTTGTTTGTTTTTAAATACTTCGCCAGAGCGTATCATAATATTCTTCGGATTTATACACACACAACACATATTTTTAAAAGAAATCTCTCTCTCCTTTCATTTTTTTATTTCAATATTTTTCTATGATTATTTTTTTTTGTCTATAAATTTCTAATAATATTTATATGAGATATATTTAAATAATAAATTAAAAACTGTTAGTGAAAAGTATAATACTATATATTGCATGCATATATATATATATATGATATAATAAAAAGAGAGAAGAGGAAACAGAAAGGTAAGTATTGAAAACAAGGGAAAATAATTGTTGGTTAGGTAACAACAGGGTGCACTTTCATTGACTATGTAATAATTTCTTTCAAACGAAGCTGACGAGCCGTCTAATGTTTAAAAGAATGCCATCGTTTGTCTACATTTCTGCATCCAAGCATAGATCCCTATAGCTGCTTAATTCATCATCCCAATATATTTTCCTCTTGTTTTTCTCATATGTAAAATAGGTTATTCATACATATACTTACCAATTTTTATTTCTTTATTTTTTTTTTTCACATACAGTTACATATATATTTTTTGTTTTGCTTTTCAATTAACATCAATTCTAAGCAAAATATTTATCAATCCAACAAAACAATTCTTTCTCCGTAAATTGGAGATGATTTCCTGGTGTACTTTCAAAATGAATTTTACCAGCTTCATTTGCAGTTTTCAGGCCAAATAAATCTGATGTATACCACTCCGTTTCGTTCATTCCCAGCACGGTTTTGTAATCATCGTCACCATCTTTGAAATGGCCCCACCACTCACCCTCGTTCGGGAATACCATGGTATCGCCAAGTGCTTTAACCATAACAAATTTATTTGTTTTTGCAAAATTTGCATTGATTTGCTTATTCAAACTTAACCCTTCGTTATTCCATCGCGCTAATTGAGAATATGTTTTATATGCTGTTGAATTGACTTTCGTTGGATCACGGAAATAATCTGCTTGAAACAAAATGCCTTGGACTAAACTGTTATATGCTAAGGATCCACATAAATGTGCAACACCTTTACAAAAGGAACCTGTTGGATCGCATTGGGGAAATCCAGCAACACCACTTACTGTGCCATGTACATGCAATACGAAATTAATTGGCGGATCGTTATATTTTTGAACATAACCTCGAATCAATGAATTACCTTGAGAAAAACCAATGGCAGTGAATCCATTTGCTAATTTCGGATTTGCTTTGATTTTCTTCGCAAATACATCAACACTTTTATCCATTTGTAATAAAAATCCATTGATAGTATCAGATAACCAATTGTCACCAGTAGGCACGCATACGCTGTATGTGCCAATATGCGTACCGACATCTTTTGTAATTTCTGCCATACCACCATTAAAACATGAATCACCCATACCATGTGCCAACTGATTAATGCATATATGTTTGCATTCTATGGACATGCGCGTTAGCTACTTCTTATGCATTATCTTCTTGATTGTGTAAATATCGTGTACTGCTACTACTACTTGTACGACGTTGTAATTTTAATGGATCAAAGGATTGCAATTTAAAACCAATCGATTGATTTTCTAAATTATTATTGTTGTTGTTGTCATTATCATTACTATTCTTGCGATTACCAACAAGATGGATTGGAGAAAACGCATCTTCATCATCTACAATACTATTTGCATTCTTTTTATTCATAAGTTCAATATTTAAAGGTGACATCTTATTTGTGCCTACACGTTGTAGGCGTTCCTCGAATGATAACGTTTCTATATTATCATGCTTGTCACGTTTACTTCCAACAGCATCTGTTGTTGCATTATTCATGGATTCAATTTCATCAATCGTATATGGTTGAACACGTTTATAATTACTTCGACTTGTTGATTTATTTACAATTGTTGCTTTATTTCTACCACTACTACTACTACTACTACTATTGTTATTATTTAACGATCTTCGTAATAATACCTTTTGAACTAATTGATCCGTCTCTTCCGGGCTTAATAATTCAGGATATAGTAATTTGCCACCACCTGGTGTTGGTGCAGCAGCTGGTGCAGATTTTCTAACATTACTAGTACGATTACCTCTGGTTGGTGTAACAAATCGACCATCAATCGCAGACAACGTATTGTTGTTACTGTAGTTGTTGCTACTACTGTCATCGTTATTATTATATGCGCCACCTCGCTTGGGAGTTTTTAAAAGGATCTGTTCATGTTTTTGATGTGGTCCCATTTCTTCCTCATTGGATTTTTCACCACCGAATTGATTTGAAATTTGTAAAGAAGTGATTGATTTTCGTAATTGGATCATATTTTCATTTAAATTTCGTTTCTCAAATTGTAACTTTTCAATATACTCTTGTTGTCGACTAATGGTTGTTTCATATTTACCAGCTTTTTCTTCTAAATATACTTCTTGGTTTCTAGCATATTGTTCTTTCACTTGGACCATTTTCTCCATATGCTTCGTCTTTAATTCAACCATATTTCGTTGATGTTGCAATTGCATCGACGTGATGTCATCTTCATACATTGAACTTTTTTCATCCATTAATTGTTTAATTTCTAAACGATGTTGAGCTTTAATTTTTTCAATCTCTTCTTCGTATCTAGACTTATGTTTGTTGTTATTGTTCTTGTTACTATCTTTTGTCAACGAAGAGGCCACTTTTAAATTTTCAATCTCAATTAATTTTTCTAATTTTTCTAAACGTAACGTTGTTTGTTTTAATTTTTCCTGCAATCGTTTATTGTTAATAGTAACTGCATGGACATTATTAGTATATTTATTGTTTCGATTATATGAACTTTGTGGTTCATATGAACGTCGTACTAATGAATTACGTTTTGATCTTTTCTTAGCTGCTCTTTTACCATCTGCTGCTGTGCTTGTTGAATTATTGTTACTACTATTACGTAATTTCTTTTTTAATTCTTCTTCATGCTTAATTAATAAATTTTTCATCTCAACCTTTAAATGTTTAATATCCTTCATATGGTTTTCTTTTATTCTATTCACATGAGTGGTATGCTTTTTATTCAATTCCGTTTTCAAGTCATTTTTCATTTGAATTATATTTAAATCATATTCTTTTTCAAATTGTAAAATTTTCTTTTTAAAATTACTTCGCAAAGCTGCTTTACTTGTACCAACGGCTTCTTGTAAATCTTTTTCATGTTTATTTTGCAACGCTAGTAGCTCCTTTTCATGTTTGCTTTTTAATTTTTGAATTTGATTTGTGAATATGGCATTGGAAGTGTTCTTATTACTACCTTTATCCATCGTCTTGTTAGCATCATCAGTTGCAATAGTGTTACTACTTGTATTTGTAGTCGAAATGGCAATAGTATTTGTAGCAGAAGATATTAATGTTGGATTCATCGTCATCGTTTCTGCAGTCATTGTATTTGGTCGTTTTGATATGGCTGCTACCATCTTTTCTTGTTCTAATTTTAAATTTTTAATAAGTTCATTTTTTCGCATTTCACTTTCTGTAAATTTACTAATAATTAAACTTAACCCATCGTCTTTATCCGTTTTCAACGCTTTAACTTTTTCCATATGCTCTTTCTTTAAATTATCTAACTCATTTTGTCCTTTGCGTATTAACTCTTCATAATGATGTTTCATTTTCTGTTGACTCTCTTCGTCCATTTCCCTCGCCTTTTCTTTTTCTGCATTATTAGCCATCTCTAACCTTAATTGTTCTTCTTTAACATGGCATCGTTTTGTAAGTTCTTGAACTTCTAATAAATGTTTTTCCTTCGTCACTCGAATCTCATCTTTATATCCATTGATACTGAATATCAATTCTTCTTTGTACATATTAAATCGTTCCTCTTGTTCTTTCAATAATATTTGATAATATTCTGGAGAATTAGCATCATCACTATCTTCAGATATTTTATCAGATACTGCTAATATAGGTGTCTGCGTAGTGATTGTGGATGATATAACATTTTGCTTTGCGATGCTGTTGTTATCAGTTATTGATGTTGATTCTGTTTGCATCATTCTGTCTTGATATTGTATCTTCGTTTCATTTTTATAATCATTATTGCTATTATTATTATTATTATAATCATTATTATTATTATCATTACAATTACTTGTTGCTGTTGTTGTTGTACTCGTGGTTACAGTAGTCCCATTTGCATCTTGTAATTGTTTTCTCAATGATAAAATTTCATAATTCAGCCCTTTCATTCGTTCCTCAAAGTAGGTCTGTCTCTCATTCATTAATGTCTTTGTCTTGAATAATTCTTGTTGATAATTTTTATGTTTATCAATCCATGGTGTACTTGCACCATTTAATAAATTTTCATTTTCATCCATTAAAGTACGAATTTTTGTTTCTGCTTGAAATAATTTATTTTCAACTTTTGCAGTATCATTTGACATTTTTTTAAGATGGCGTCTATCATGTGCTAGATCTAATTTTGTCTTGTTTAAATTTGTTTTTAATAAAGAAATTGTATTTTTAGCTGCAAATAAATCTTCTTTTTCCATTTGATACATTTGTTTTAACTTTGCATATTTACTTTCTATTGCCGACATTTCTTTTTTATTATTCCTAACTTCTATCATTCCATTTTCTAATTGACTTTCAGCCGTACGTATACGTCCTTCATATATAATATGTTGTTGTGCTAATTGTCGACTTAAATTATCCAATTCTCCCTGCAATACTTTTCTATTGTTTTCGTATTCTTCGCGTTGGAAATTTAATTTGTCTTTTAATTCCATTGAACCACGATAATACATCCTAGAACGGCGTGTTAATTCTGTAATTTTATTTTGTGTTGAAATATCACGATTGAAATTGAGATTATTATTATTACTACTATTACTTAAATTATTTTCTTGATATGACAATAATTGATCATCTAATTGATTAAGTTTTTCTTGCAATTCTAAATTCGATCCAATTAATTTATCGTTTTCTATTCGTAAAGCAGCATTTTGAGAGTTTGTATGGCGCAATGTAAATTCAATACAACGCATTGCAACAGCAGCATGTGAAGCAAAGGAACGTAAACTTTCTTCAGAGGCAGATGCTGATAAAGCTGGTAATGTTATTAATGTTTGTAACTCGCGTGGTATTCCAAGTGACGTAGTAGAAACATTTGTTTTTGTACTTGTCGATGGTCTAGTGTTGTCGCCGTTTTCTATATCTATGTTATCGGTGTCCTTTTGAGTGTTCTCTGTATTGACGATAGTCTTTTTATGATTGGTTACTATTGTTGGTGGCGTAGCTACGTCTGGCGATGCACACATAAAGTGCCATTTTTTCTTCGTTGTTTGTAATCGTTGTCGTTGTTTACGATGGAATAATTGTTGTTGTTGTTGCTGTTGTTGTTTCAATTGCTGTTGCTGATGTCTTGGATAGTGATGTAACGATGACACGGATGAAGATAACGAAGATGCTGTTGATGGTCTTAAACCACTTTTCGTTTCGTTATTATTCATACTATATCTATTATTATTATTACTATTTTGATAATTATCCATATTAATAATAGCTTCTTGAAAGTTCCATGCTTCATTAATTGATAATTTTTTAATCAACGATTCTGGATCTGGTGCTTGAGACATGATGAATATTATTATTATTATTATTATAAACGTGAAATAAAATGTGTTGTTTTATATGTATATTATATATATGTATTTAAAATCTAAATACAACACACCTCCTTCTTTATATACATTTAAACTTATCTATCTAAAATAATAAATAATAATTAATAAAAATTACAAAAAAAAGATCTGTAATCTCCTTTCCGTGGTGAGGAGGTGTATGTGTGGCCAGTTTAGATCTGTACTAATATGTATTGATCATTGTAGAAATTGCCTATCAATTAAGCAACAACCCCCTCCGGTTTGCCGGTTTGAAAATAGGCAAAGGCGCCAAAATATCCTTTTTCTTTGATGATTAGTTTAGAAAAGTATATAAGAAGTGCAATGCTGTATACCTACTATCGACAAACAAGCTTACATATATTATTTTTTGGATACCGGTTTTTATATTATAATATTTCGTCCTCTATCCCAATCAATTATAATAAACACAGTCATACTGTGGCATACCTTCGCAGCCTTCATAGCTTTACACAGTATTGCGCCAAGTACCATGCTATACCAGGCTACCAGCTTTCAGCTTTCCATGAGCAAAATATTATTGGAGCATACTGGCATACTACTGGCATACCAGCATACAATCATACCAGGCATACTAGTCTTTCATCATCAGATATATAAGTTACCTTTAATGATATGTCCATGTATATATTATTTCTAGAAAATTTTTGCTTTTCAATGCTGATTATAACTAAAATAACAGCAACAGTGTGATCGTGGATGATGTGGTCAGTTCAATGCTAATTAGTTGCTGTATTTTCCTGGAATGATTGGGCTTTCTGGCTTTCCCAGCTTTGCTTTGGCAGCTGCTGCTGCTTTGCCTTTTTGTTGGCTTTTTCTACATATTATTATACTTGTGGGCACTTTGTGAAGAAGTGTAGCATCGCGTAGCACTGCATAATTGCAATGAAAATATGATGAATGTGTAGCATCGTATAGCACTGCGTCACTGCAATGAAATTATGAAGTGTTGTTATCATGACATCTTGTAGTAGTTAGTATATATGTAAACTTTTTCAGGAATACGATAAAATCAGCATTACACCATAAGTACAAGATAGGGTCACCCGAAATAAAATCTGGTTCTCCCTTGCTAATTCTCGTTTTTCCATAGATTTAAAATCACTTGCAAATAACACTGCACACAATGGGAAAATAAAAAGGAATGAATAAACATGAAAACTGTACCGAACAACATATATATCATCATCATCACAAACGACTGCAAGAATAGAAAAGGAGAGGAAAACAAATAGTTGAAATATACATACATATATATCGTCATATATATTTATACATACTTCAATCTTATATAAGTCAATATAATAAAGGTGTCAAAAGTTTCAATACTTTAACTTTCATATTAAAAAAGTTTCGTATAGAAATATATTGATACATTTTTATAAACTTTCTGAAAGGTCATTTTAAAAGGGCACAAAGTATAGGTGGTATCTACAAGTCAACATTCTTAGAACCGTGAAAATACATATACACTTTTGTACATTATTTTATAAATATACAAAAGCGAGTATTGACATTTAAGACAGTTTAAGCTTATTGTTGGATATCGATAACAGTGTATATTAGAATATACATATTTTGTTTTTGAAGTCATTTTCATAAGAAACATATATCATATATATTGTGAACAAATTTACTACTACGGTTCCACATATATATATATATTTACAGAAGGAGTACATCTGTCAAATTTTACATAAAATACATACAAAACAAAACCACGAACAAAGATAATAATAATAGTACAAGGTAAGATGAGTGAAACTACAGGTACAAAACGTTCTAGAGACGAAATGTCACAAGATGACACGTCCAATTCCGCCCCACCAACAAAAAAAGTAGTTGTAGCAGGTGATACAGCACCAGGGGTAGCACCACCAGCAGAGAAAGAAGCTGTCAACAAAATGGAAGGAAACGGAAATGTTGGTGTAGCAACTGTCAATGGCAGTCAAGCCCCAGCAACGCAGCAAGTGCCGGCGCAAAACAGTGGCATTATAAACACGCAACCGTCGCAACCACAACGCCAGTTGTCGGAAAATACACGTTCATTGATGACTTCAGAGAACTTGTCAAACGGCGGTGTTGTTCAAAATCCAGCACAAGTGGCTCAAAATCCATCGTTTATGGACACGGCTATTGGTGTTTCAATACCTCCTAGAGAAGTTGCGGCCAACCTTGGCGCCGCTAATAATGCCAATGCTCCTGGGGTATCGCAATCTCAAATGCAACAGTTGCAACAAATACAAATGCAACAAATACAAATGCAACAAATGCAAATGCAGCAACGTCAGCAATTATTAGCACAATCACATACACAGCTTCAAGGTCAAACACAGCCTCAAATGGCTGGTATGGGAATGCAAAATAACTTGAATCAACCTGGGATGGTTGGTGGCGTTCCAAGTGTAAATGGTGCTATGGTTAACAAACAAGCAGTAGCAACCGCGCAACAACGACAAATGCAAAAGGTACAGCAACAAAAGAAAATGCCACAAAAATTAAAAGTAGAAGATGCATTGGCATATTTAGCAAAGGTAAAAGCGGAATTTGATCGAAAACCACATATTTATACAAAATTTTTAGATATTATGAAAAATTTTAAAGCGCATACGGTAGATACGCCTGGTGTCATTCAACAAGTCTCGCAATTGTTCCGTGGCCACGATCAATTAATTTTAGGATTCAACACATTTTTGCCAGAGGAACAGCGAATTTCATTAGAACAATTAAAACGTATGAACAAGCAAGAGGAGGAAAAGAAAAAACAGCGTAAAAAAGCAGCAGCGCAACGTAAAGCGAAGAAAGAAAGAGAAAAGAAAAGAAACGAAAAAGCTGCACAAGATGCGAAGCGTAAACAGAAAGGTGGTGCTGGTGCTGGTGGTCCCCAACCGTTTGGATTTGATCATGCTATTTCATATGTAACGAAAATCAAGCGCAGATTTGCTGAAAGGCCTGCAACATATCGTGAATTTCTGGATATTTTACACTTATACAAAGAGCAAGAGCAAAGCATCGAAGGTGTGCTTGATTCTGTTTCTGAATTGTTTAAAAACGAACCTGATTTATTGCGTGAGTTTGCATATTTCTTACCAGAAGCTGTACAAGAGCAAGCAAAAGCACGTTTAAACCTTGCTGTCAATTCATACCGTGGACAAGGTAAGAAAGGAAAGAAAGGAAAAGGAAAGGGAAAGCAAGAAAAAGTGAAAAATACAAAAATTGCCACTTCAGAGAAGAAAAGTAAAGTGAAAGTTGTACTAAGAGAAGAGAAAAAAGAGGAGAAAAAAATGGTATTGCTTGAAAAACGCTTCTTTAAACGTATTAAAGCTGCATTGGGGCAACAAAATTTATGGATGGAATTTTTAAAATGTTTGGAATTGTACTCTCGTGAAGTATTAAACAAAAACGAGTTTTTATCATTAGTTTCGGATATTTTAGGTGCCTTGCCAGGTGATGAAGGCGAGAAATACACTGATGAACTAGAAGCTGTTTTAGATAAACGTTTAACCAAAGCTGAGTTGGAAGATGAAACATGGTTATCGATGCCAGCAAGCGAAATTGATTTAAGCCACGCAAGGCGATCTACACCATCTTATCGTTGTTTACCTAAGAATTATCCAAGGCCAACATGTAGTATGCGCACAGCATTGTGTGATAGTGTATTGAATAATCAATGGATCTCAGTGCCAACGAGTAGTGAGGAGAATACGGGATTTAAGAATTTACGCCGAAATGTATTTGAAGAGAAATTGTTTAAATGTGAAGATGATCGTTATGAAATCGATATGGTCATGGATGCAAATCGTGCGGCAATACGACGATTGATACCAATCAACGAAGAAATCCAACGTTTACAAAGTTCCGGGCAACAACTGTATCAATTCCGTTTAGATAAACGTGCGTTAGGTGTCATACATTTAAAGGCAATTGGTAGAGTATATGGAGATCATGGAAACGAAGTGCTGGAATTATTACGCAAGAATCCAGCTGGTGCTGTACCGGTTATTCTTGCACGTTTACAAGAAAAAGCATTGGAATGGGGTAATTCATTAAAAAGTTTAAATGAAAAATGGAAAGCAGTACTGGAAGATAATTATCAAAAGAGTTTAGACCATCGTTCGTATTATTTCAAAGCACAAGAAAGAAAAGCTATCATGGCCAAGACACTCTTACAAGAAATCAAAGTTTGTAAAGATCGTCTGAAACTTACGCCTGCGAAAAATCCAAATGCAATGAATGGCAATGATGGTAGCTTTCCATCCATAAATAATAGCAACAATAAGGTTGATCGCACAGGGACTACGGCAACTGTTAATGGAAGTGCTACTACTGATAATAGTGGCAGTGGTAGTAGTACTACTACTACAACCACCACTGCCACAAATGCAATTGCAGGGGGGAACGTAGATACGGGCAGTGATGAATTGAAACGTTTACACAAATTGAAAACCGATCCTCATATATTACATGCATATCCAGATATTGAAGCACATCAAGATGCATTTAAAATTGTTTTACACGCTGCAACAAATGGACCAGAAGCATTAAATAAAGATGATATTGCCGCGTTTGAAAATGTTTTCTCTTCAACAATATCGTCCTTCTTTGGCTTACCTGAAGGTTTTGCTTCAATTCAAACGATAAAGGCTTCTAAAGTCGCAGTCAAAGCAAAGAAAGCCTTGGCTGTTGGGACAGAAGTTTTTACACCGTTTGGAAAAGGCAAAGTAAAGGCATTTCATAGTGGTGAGACAAATACGCTTGCGCAGTGCTACGTTGTAGAATTGCCAGTTGGTGATGCATTTTTAGCTCCAGTCAATGTGAGCGCAAGTACTGATTTATCAGTTGCTACCAGTGGCTTATCATTGCAAATGTTTGTTGGTAATGAATTGTATTTGTTTTTCCGTTTATACCAAATGTTATATGCGCGTTTGAGAAAGGCGAAAGAGTTATGCCGTAATTCTAGTACGTTGCAAAAAAGCCAAGTGAAACATTATTTAGATCGTAGCAAATACCCAAGCACACCTCGTAGTTTAAGCAATGATGGAATGAGCTCACCAAGAGCATCAGATGCCATGGATGTTGACGGTTCACCAAAACGCCGTTTGTCTGAATCGCCATTTGTACCATTAGCATCTCCATCAAACGCTGCTGAAGCCGCTGCAACGCAGAAGAAAGTGCAATTACAAAGCCGTACTTTGTATTATGACTTTTTACAATCTTTGTACAAGTTTTTAGATGAGTCTACTGATCAACAATCGTTTGAAGATCGTTGTCGTGAATTAATGGGAGCATCGACCGCTTCGTACATGATGTTTACATTAGACAAATTAGTACGCAATTTAGTTCGCCATGCAAATGAAATTGTGAACAGTGAAGTATGTTCCTGCATGTTGGAATTGCATCAATACGAAATGGCTGCCTCGGCAATTGTACGAAAACGATACCTTGGCAATAGCGCATATATATTAAATGGCGATCCAAATGAAAATTTATTTTTAGTTTCAAGTGAGGGTGGTAAATTGGCTAATTCTCCTCCTAAAGGTGGCACGCATGTTCCAGGAGTATGGCAAGAATCTTTGCCCTGGGAAAGGGTTCCTTCAATGGGTTTCGAATTGATTGGAGCGGCTACAACATTGCGTTCGGAAAAAGTTGCTAATCCATCTGATTGGAACAGAGATGTATATATCAGTCAATATATGCTTTGCAGTAGTTTAAATACATTTGATATCGCTCCAGACCCACCATCTGGTATATTGTTGCCAAAAAATAAAAGAATGGTACAACGATATTTAGATGCTGATAGTAGCAATGCTGATGGTGGGAAGAAAGATGGGCGTGATCGCAGGGCAAGGGAACGTGCATCATCAAATAGAAATGCACATGCATGGGGATTAGGTAAAATTCACGTTTCCGATCAATTAGTGTCAAAAATCTCATTGAAAGATTACAAATTCAAATACGTATCTGGAAGTGAAGATTTCTTTTATCGTATTTATCCAGAATCGTTGATTGAAGATGATGATGAGGATGAATCAAGTTCCTCCGAATCGGAGTCAGATAATAGCGATAGTGATAGCAAATCATCTAAAGATAGTAAAGATAGTAAAAGTAAGAAAATGAGCGTACGTGATGAAAATAAATTAAAAATACAACGGTGGTGTGTTAGTCGTGAAGAAAAATTTGCAAATTGGGCTAAAGTTGTTAGTGATGAATTATTGGAAGGAGAAGAAACTTTTAAAGAAGTTGAAAAACAACGATTGGCGGCAGCTAAATCGTTGAAACAGGCTGAAGAGGCAAAAGCAAAAGAAGCCGCTGCCGCTGCTGCAGTGACTGCTACTACCACAGGTGAGGCAGTAGTCGAAAAAATGGATGTGGAGAAAGATAATAGTAATGATAATAATAATGATAATAATAAGACTGTTAGTAATGGAAATAATGATAATAATAATAACAACGATAATAATGAAACACAACAAGCAGCTGTAATTGAGAACTAGTATGTGTGAGTGTGTATATACGATATGATGATATATGCAAAATGTATCTTATTTGCCAAAATGAAAAACGAAGATGAATTCTCGCTAATATAATTATTTCTGTGCTATTTCTATATTCTTTTTGATTTTAGTATTGTTTTTAGTATACAATATACATATCGCACTATATGTACATCATTTTTAGATTGGCCACATCGAGAGAGCATTACCAATTACCATATAGCATACAAATATTACTACAGTATTTTGACCGCGCTATCGAGGCTCTACATGTCCAGGCTTAGAGCTATCTTGATGGTGTGGTTTACAATGCTGTGTCGATGTAAAGGATCTCGTTCTTTCTCAGCCAGCCAAGCCGCCACGAGAAGCGATGCAGCGAAGCCATTGTTGTGAAGTGCCAATTTGAGTGGAGAGAAACTTGTTGTATGTCAGTTATGTATTTTTAAAATTACAGGTACATAGCATTGTATAATTGTTAATAAATAGGAACTACCAAAGTATTTTAGTAGTGATGAACATCACCAACTCTCCAGCAGCACCCTTCACAGAAATTTCTGGAAGTTGTTTTTAAAAAAACAAAAGTGTATACTATTAGTACATCTTCTATTTCCTATGAGTTTTATAAATAGCATAGACACAGCAGCATTAATAAATCCCAAGAATAGTTGGAAGAATTAGTAGGACAATCGGACATTTTATATATACTACCAAGTATCTCATCCTATCACATACCACATATTACATCATTAACCATCAAGTAAATAAAACGTATAACAATGGGAAATCTAAACAAATATATATATATATTTATAGAAATATATATGTAGCAGATGTAATACATATCAGACGATTTATCGGTTCTCGCTTTCCCTTTTTATTGTTTTCTCTCCCCTTTCCCTTTCTCTTCTTCCCTTTCCTTCCTTTAAAAGGTAGGTTTTTGTTTTTTAATTGTTGGTTTAGTTTCCTAGGTTAACTTCATTAATACTTCGCACATTTTACAAAAAAACATTTTGGTATTATATTTAGTACATATATAATAGAAAAAAAAAAGTAGATAACGATCTTTTTATATTATTATATTTCATATTCTTTCTCGACAAATAGCATAGATAGAGCACATTACTTTGTCTAGAGAAATAGAAGAAGAAGCAATAATAATACGAATACGTTGTTGAATTATATATATACCAAGATTATTAAGAAGTTTAATAAGTTAAAACAAATTACTCGCGTTGTAACATAACGTTTTTATTAGGTTTAAATAGAAAAGAAATATATTTATTACATTAAATTGTCGCATATATATTTTTAAACATAATAAAAAGAAATAGTACATAAGAAAAGTTACATCCGTGTTTTATAGGAAAAACCATATTAGAAAATTGGAAGGTAGAGAAAATTGTTAGTTGATTTATATTTTGTCATTTTGTATTAGTAGTATACATAATATTTGGATTAACAAAAAATGTCGGCATCAACTATGATCATACAACCTGAGTAACCTTCGTCACATTTTATTGACGATATTGAACCAGATTATGATTATGCATTGGAAGATTTGGACATTGAAGAACCAACTGCTGAGTTGATCTTCGATTGGGATGATACGTTATTGCCAAGCACATGGCTAAACTTGAAAGGCTTACGATTAGACTACCCGGAAATTATTCCAGAGGATGTCGTCCAAGCACTTGCACCGCATGACGCGGCAGTTTTTAATGTGTTATCAAAAGCAATGACATATGGCAACTGTGTTATCATCACCAATGCTGAGCGTGGTTGGGTCGAATTGAGCGCTGCACGTTTTATGCCAAAAACGGAAACGCTTTTATCGCAAATCCAAGTTATATCTGCACGTACAAATTATGAACCGGAATTTCCAGACAACCCATTGAAATGGAAAATACATGCATTTCAAGAGCAATTAGATGAATGCAATAAATTCATGGCAGGTGGTGTTGAGAAAAATATTATCTCCTTTGGTGATAGTATACATGAGCGTGATGCAGTACAACAAGCTGGTAAATGGTTACCAAATGCATTTATCAAAAGTGTGAAATTTGTTGAAAGACCAACGCTTGATCAATTACAACGTGAAGTTGCATTACTTGACAATTGCTTAGATCATATTTGCAGTTGCCGTAGTAATTTGGATTTGATGTTGACATTGGAAATTTTGTATGAATAAATTTTATAACAACAAAAAATAAAAAGAAAATAAAAAGAGAGAGAGAGAAAAACAAAACGTTAGGACAGAATATAGTTAGTATAGTAATAGTTTATTTACATTGTATGTATAAGGGATGCAATACAAATAAATATGAAAGAAATGAAAAAAATCATTTTAGGACAAAACAAATATTTATATAATAGCAATAGTTGATAGGTTTTAGTAAATAGATAGATAAAATAGTAGAAAATTTAAATATTGTTTTGTTCAAAAAATAAAATAAACATTTCACCAATATGATAGGAAAAAAAGTTAAAAAAGAGAAAGTTGTTTTTGTAATATTAAAATTTACAAAAGCTTTTGATTTTTTGATGAAGAAAAACAAATAAAAAATAGGAAAAAAAAATGTGAATTAGTGTCGAAAGTCAATGTCAAAAAAAAAAAAGAAAAAAGAAGTTCTGATGAGAAGAGATTTTTTTATTGAATCTCGTTCATCAATAAAGATTACACGTCGAGGATTAGAGAAAGAGTTTGAAATTTTTTTATAATTTTAGTCAAGAAGAGTGTGTCTTTAAAATATTAAAAAGTCATTTTTATATTTTTAATAAAAAACACAGAGACACTAGACACACGGATATATGCAACAAAAACTATTTGTTGCACCACACCGCACACAATTTGACGCAAACGCGTTCTACTACACACACGCTCAATTTTCCAAGTACAGGCGAGATAATATATCTCAGGTACGAAGCGCTCGCCGTATGTATGCATATCATTAATATCTATCTATCTGAGGAACCGCATCACAACAAAATTTCTTGATCCAATTGCATATCAGTTGTCTCGTTGTTTGGTGCTGGTTGTACAAGAACGTCATTGCCATTGTTATTACCTATATTGTTCTTCGCATTAACATTATTATTGTTGTTGGAATTATTTACTAATGCTGTCGATGGTGGTAATTCTGCTGTTGTAGATGTAGTGGTATTGCCAGCATTCATTTGTATACGCCGTAAACTTTCTTGTAAATCAGCTATTTCACTATCCAAAGATTGCAAATCATTATTTAAAGCTGCTACTGTCATCGAAGCATTTTCTCCTAGCAACTCCGTGCCTGCATCTGTACTACTACCAATCGATCGAACATCATCTGTCGTTATACTACCAACATTTTTGTTGTTCTTGTTGCTGTTATTATTTAAAGTTTGGGCAACAGATAATATATCCTGATCTGCATTATTATCATTATTTCTTGGTGGCATTTGTGTTATAACTTGAGCATCTGCATTTTCAAAATCAAAATCACCCATACCAACATTTTGCATTCCTGTTGTTGATATCATATTACCACTGGGTCTATTTTTCCCTTGTTGTTGTTGATGATATAACATACGATTATTGTTCTTCTTATTATTATTACTATGATTTCCACTTGTTAATGGTGCTAATTCTAATTGTTCTCGTTGCTCATCTACAATTCGTTGTAATTCTATAATTAATTTCTGTTGCGCCTCTGCTGTTCTTGCTATATCATCATATGCTTGTTGATACGCAGCACGTTCATTTGCTAATTCTTGTGCTTGTTTTGAAAGCATTCGATGTGATTGGACTGCAGTTGCATCTGCTAACACAGATCGCTCTGCATTTGCCGTAGATAACATTGCAGCTTGACGCCATTTTCGTTCCATTACATGCAATTTTTTCAAGACTACTTGTTTTTCCTGTATTTCACTTGAAAGTCGTTGTCGTAAACTTTCAGCATGTGCCCGTGCTCTTCTAACAGCCGTTCTATATTGTGGAATTAACGCAGCATCTTTCGATTTTTGTTGTTCTACTATAAAATCATTTCGAATAACATCTAATTCTGCACGTAACTTTCTATTTTCATTTTCTAAATCATTTACAATACCATCCATAGTTGTGGCAAGATTAACATGTTGGTCTTCCTCTCCTTTGTTATTTGTCAACAAACGTTTTGAATTATTATTATTGTTGTTGTTATTCTTATTATCTTTGCTATATGGTGATGCACCTTTGTTACGAAATGTATGTACATGTGCTTGTGCCATTCCGGCTTTTGGTAATGCTTCTGGGCCGGCAGAATTAATGATGGACTCCGAAATTTTCCACAATGCGGTAATTAAACGTTGTCCAGTTTGCGATGTAGAAGAAACAAAACCACGAGACATATGCCGTTGTAATGATGATAATAATGCTTTTAAATGCCTGACATCCCGTTGGACGGCACGTGCTCTTGCACCAACAAAATCTTCCAGTTCATTCAATGCATTTACCATACTTTCTATTCGTGCTTTTGTTTTGCTATTCCCTTTCTCATCTGCATCTTTCATAACTTGCAATTCTTTGGTTAAATATGTCACACGATATTTCAATTCACGAACTTCCATTTTGTCCTTTGAACGGGATAATGTCATAGCTCTTTCACGATCTAAACCATCTCTAATTTTTTTCTCAAGAGCTTTGTTCGTTTCTAAATGTTTTGCAACTTCATATTTCAACTTAGCTGCTTCCCTTGCCGCTACTGATGCTATTACAGTTGATTCTCGTTGACCTGCTACCATACGTGCCATGGCTAATTCAGTTTGTGTCTTATATTTATCGACTTCTACTTCTTCATGGTCGGAATGTAACCATTCAGTACCTTCGTCAGAATCGGAATTATTGTTGTTGTTATTATTATTATTATTATTATTATTATTATCGTAGTCACCATTGTTGTTGTTTCTACTATTATTACTAATACTATTATTGTATTCATATATATGATCAAACGGTGGTGATGGTGGTAATACTACTGGAGGTCGTGTTTGTATATTATTATCATTATAACTATTATTATCATAATTATTCCGGCGACTGTTGCTTGAACGTCTTGATCTCATACTTGCTTTTGTTTCTTTTGAACTTGATCTTGAACGTCGTTTTTTTTTTTTTTTATTTCTTTTTTTTCTTAAATGCCTATTATTACTATAACGATTATCACTTTCATCCTCATCGGAGGATGAATATGATGATGATGATAAATATCCACGATTGGCACGCTTTATTTTTCGTCTATTACTATTACTTCTACGTTTACTTTTTTTTAATGTCCCACTTAATTTTTTGGTTGAGTTTTTAGAAGATATTTTTTTCGTAGTATTTTTTTTTGACGAAGTAGATGACGATTTTGGTGATGATTTTTTTTTTGAATTTTTCACCATGACGTATATTTTTTTTAAGTACTTTTTATTTTTTTAATAATACAAAAAAAAACAGTTGAATCTATATTGTTGTTGTTCTTTTAGATAGAATGATATATGTTGTAAAAGCTAAGTAAATAAAAAAAAATTGATATATTATGATTTTACATGTACAATCATATTATTGTTTCACATTGTATTTCTTTTTTTATATCTACAACTTATATAAAAAAAATAAATTAACTGCCATTTCATATATCACAGCAGTTTTTAGCTGCTGCTGTATCAATGCAATTTACATTAATAAACATCCCTTCCCACCAATAGTGAATAGTGTTATTTTGGATCATATTTACAAAAAAACTAGATCATTGAAACATGGTTTCGGATATATACAAAACTAGAACTTACCAAAATGGAAATATTGATATTTTAAGGCATTGAAATCAACATTATACAATATAGTGTGAGCACCATTGATTTCATCTTAAAAAATGTTTTTTAGATATTTGGCATTGGATTTCCAGGAGGATTTCCCTATAGGATTTCACCTCCGATATTTATTACAGATCTCATCATTCATCATACCTGGTAAAATACTTGTAGTAAATAAATAAAAATGAATGAACATTCTCATGATGATTTTGTGATAGATAAATACATTATAATTTAGTATCTACAGATACAGAATATATAAATATATGAATATATAAATCAGGTGTATATATTAATATATAAACCGTACATATAGTATACAGACATATATATATATATATACACACATACACACCCACCCACACCTACAAATCATGGCAGCAGTCGTATCATCTGACGTAAATATTACTACATTATCACAATTTTTTATTTTATCACCACGTGGCGATACTATTATTAAACGTGAATATAGACATGATGTGCCACAAAATTCACCAGAAATATTTTTCCGTAAAATAAAATTTTGGGAAGGTGATCCACCACCATGCTTTAAAGAAAACGATGTGAATTATTTGTTTATCAAGCAAAATGGTTTGTGCATTGTTTGTACGACAGTATTTAATGTAAGCCCATCCTTTATTTTGGAATTATTAGTACGCATTGGGAATGTTATTAAAGATTATTGTGGTGTATTAAATGAGGAAGCAATACGTAAAAATTTTATTTTAGTATATGAATTGCTAGATGAAATGCTTGATTATGGATACCCACAATGCACATCAACGGAAGGTTTGAAAAATTATATACACAATGAACCAATACAAGTTGCAAGAGTACAAGGTACAAAACGAAGTGGCTTATCAAAATCCAAAACAAAACATAGTAGTGCCGTGCATAAGCCTATCTCGGTATCTAGAAAACGTGATAAAAATCATCGTAATGAAATATTTGTTGATATATTAGAACGTTTAACTGTAACATTTAATAGCACAGGGTATATAATTGCATCTGAAATTGATGGGTGTATACAAATGAAAAGTTATTTAGGTGGTAATCCACAATTACGCTTGGCATTAAATGAAGATTTACAAATTGGGAAAGGGAAAGATAATTATGGTAGTGTCGTTTTAGACGATGCAAATTTTCATCCATGTGCTGATTTAAGTGAATTCGATTCGACAAGGATGTTATTGATCAGTCCACCAGAAGGTGAATTTGTAGTGATGAATTATCGTTTAAGCGGTGAATTCCATGCACCATTCCGTGTATTTCCATTTGTTGAAGAAACTTCTCAATTTCAATTGGAAATGGTTGTCAAAGTACGTGCAGATATCGATAAGAAAAATCATGGTTCAAATGTAGTTGTGAAATTTCATGTGCCAAAATCATCAGGCACCGTGTCATTAAATTTAGATAAAAGTAAAGATGGAGAAATGAAAAATCAAACGGCAGAGTATAAAGAGAAAGATAAAGAAGTGACATGGACGATTAAAAAATTTCAAGGTCAAAGTGAACATACCCTTGTAACTAGGGTTACATTAACGTCAGCAAGTACCAGCACTACTAGGAAAGAACTTGGTCCTATACGTTTAAATTTTGAAGTACCAATGTACAATGCAAGTCATTTACAAGTGAGGTATTTACGTATAAATGCAGATTCGAAATATAAATCATTTAAATGGGTACGTTATGTAACACAAGCAGCAAGTTATGTATGCCGGGTTTAAATTGATTTTATTTACGAATATACATATATCCCTTCTCTATGAATTTGTGTGTGTGTGTGTATTGTGTTTGTAATAAAATGTTGCTTTTGGAAAATTTATGAGATATGGTCATATCATAATCATATGCATATAATATGTAAACATAATCAGTATGCATATACACGATTACACGGCGAGATTATTTTTGAGAAGGTAAAATAAAAAATAAAGAAAAAAGGTAAAATATTGATGGAGTTAAAATCTATATTTAAGTTATGATAATAATTTTACTTCCCGTGCTTAAGTAATAATAATATGCTCAATACTCTCAATCTCAAGATAATAATATTCTACGTATCGAGTGAGATGGCGATACTCTCAGGGACAGGTATAGCCACACAAGGAACAAGGAATATATTTTGGCCGAGGCCCACGTTTTTGCTGGAATTTGTAAAAACATTTAAGGGATTTCACCGAAAATAATAATATTATTTTTCTATTTTCTTTTGCTTTTCAAATATACCTGGCCAGCTGGTATAGCAACTTGCTATATAATAAATTATTTACTCGTACAAGCAATCACCTTCATCGTACTTGCATTCTTTTGAATTACACGTATAATCGCATTGCCCGTCACCAAGTGCATTTCTAGAAAAGCAAAATACGGAACATACTGGCTCACAATCTAGAAAATCTAAATTTTTATCAGCAGCAGTGTTGTTGTTGCATATTGGATTATATGCAAATAATTGTTCAAATTTTTTCGTACCCCCCTTTGAATCTGTTACTTGTTTTTTTAGCCATGAACTGAATTCCGAAGTTAATGTTTTAATGTCATTGTCGCGAAAATCCAGCAATTGAAGGTTATTGAATTTATGAATAAATGGTGGAATGTGTGATAAATTACCACTTGCTAAACTTAACTTTGTTAACGTTATTGTATTCAATGTATTGAAATTTTCTGGAAATATATTTAAATTGTTATTATTCATATACAAATATCCCAGGTTTGGAAACTCGTTCTTTCCAAAATGACTAGGCAAACTTATGGAATTATTCGCAATGGATAAAAATCGTAACCTTGGCATGTGTATTTGAACGGCTATCCGCGACGGGATGCTCAGTCCCGTGTTGCTATTTAAATGTAAGTTTACCACTTGTTTATGTGTCCATATTTCAGTTGACATGTTTTTGATAGAATTGAATCTTAGGTTGAGCGATACCAAAGACGGCCAAGTGCTGACATTGATTTGAAATGAAAACAATTTATTATTGGAAACATCAAATGCATTCACTCTATTCCACTTTTCAATATGTGTCTTTGGTAGATCTTTCAAATTTCCATTTTTAAACACAAACCGACGTATGGCAGTAAACTCTTCAACCCCATCTGGCAATTGTGTATAATTATGGCCGTCTAAATAAAATGAACAGCAATCACAAGTTGGTTCAAAGAGACTTTTACAAAACGGGACTTTAATGTGACAGCTTTTCTCCCAAATTAATTTGCCTAAACTTTCGTTACACGATTGATCAACCAGTACCCATTGTACTGCGTAAAATAATATCATTACAATTGTAACCAAAGACAATGAACTATTAATTGCAAAAAATACTTGTTTTGCTGATTTCGGAAAATGTTTGTTTTGCTCTGCGCATATAATTTCCATACGCTTTAATCCCATATAACTTGCTCGTTGGTGACCTTTTTTATTGAATTTCATTGATAGAACCGTGTTGTAAGTCTTATCCATTTGCTTTTTCAAATCTTCATCCAGTAAATCATTTAGTTTAGACGCTAATGAAATGGTTGGCATCAATACTAACCAAACAACTTCTATAATTGCTAAATGGATATTATATAAATACAATGCACCAATAGGCAATATTAGAAATATAGCATCCAACAGCATATCGCTAAAAACTTGTTTGTTTCGTTGTCCTATCGATATTAATGTCATTTTACTTTTTTCACTGAGACTCAGTTTTTTGCTCACTTTCGGTCTAATCGATGGAGCAGCGGGGGTATACGGTGAGTCGGATTTCCTTATTTTCCAACTGTTATAATTTTTTGTATTATTTTTTTCATTTTTATTAGCGTTGTCTTCATTCCCTTTATTATTACTATCAACAATCGTTGTTGTTTTCTTTTTTGTTATTGATTTACCATATGTATAACTACGATACGTGACTTCCGCAAATATTCCACATAAAAGTATAATTACAATCCCTAAAGGCAAAGAGCATAAGTGTATTGTAGCAACATTATAAAATTGATTTAAATCTTCAAACGTTTCGAAGAAAGCCATTTTTAACAAGAAATACTTTCCACTCATATCGAAAGACTTTTTCAGTTTAACAATTGTTGCCATTGCTTCCTTTCCTTTACTAAGTGCAGATTCACCCCCCTCTTCCTTTTGTGGTAAGTTTAAATCGCTTTTCAAAATATCTTCTGTATTGCTTAAATTTTTTTGTTTTGGATCTTCAACAAGACTTAATTTTTTTTTGCTTTCAACAACCGAAGTTCTCAACTCAGTTACTTGATTCTCAATCATATTTTTCCCTTTGAATCTGAAACAACATGCGTGTTTAACAAAAATGCTGGTCAACACTAGAAAAAAAAGAATAAATACCCAAAGTTCTAGTCTCTCCCAACCCTTACCTAGTAACTGTGTTGGTGTTGATGTGAATAAAATAATAATTGTTGCTTGTGTACAAATTAAGACGAAGTTGAAAGTGAGAAAAAGCACTCTACGTCGTCCACAACGAAACTTGAACAAATTATTATCCTGATCTATTTCTTGTAGAATCTGGGATTTTAAACGGACTCCTGTGCCAGATCTACCACGCGTTGAAACAATGTCATTATGTACTTCAATAAGGCTTTTTTTGCCATTCAACATGGGATTTGCAGTAGTAACTAATTCATTTTCCTTCTCTTTCTTCTTTCTCTTTATTTTTTTTCCCTTGGTGCTGCCATGTGTACTTTCATTTTCCATCATTGGGTGGTGTGACTTGTAACGATGTATAAATATTAATTGTTCGCTTTATATCATACACTATTTTCGATTACTCATTCGAATATATCGTTATTCTAATTGTTTCTTCTTCTGTATTTAATTTAAAGTTTAATAAAGTAAATTATTAAAAAATGCTGCTGGAATTGGTGCATAGATTTTTTAATAGTAGAGTTGCTAGACTACCAGACTACGACTATAATAGGTACCTAGGTTATTATACTATACTACAGCATTAAACTAAAACACTGTGACTTATTTCTTTTTTCTGTGACGCTGTGACTCCGATTTGAGGAATGAGGAATTTCGTATACCATACGGAGAATATCGTTTCAGAAAGCATAAGTGGTTTTCTATGTTTTTGCTAGCCCAGCTAGCCAGCTAGCCTTGCTAGCACTACAACTTATGCATTCTTTATAATATCGGATTATATCTGCAAGGGATAAGAAAAAGGGGAAACTTTTACTTCAATTAATAGTTACTTCAATTACTAGCTTTACGACTTAGGATGTAAGTAGCATTAGAAAGGCTATCACAAAAACGACAAATCATGATGATGGAAATACTAAATAATACAACACAACATTGAAGAAGGAAGAAGGATACAAATATACATATAACTTTTACAACTAAAACAGAAATAGAAACATAATAAACACACACATATATATACAAAAATCAACACAAATACTTTAACTATGAAATTAACATATTATATATTGTTTGCATGCTTAATTGCTGGCACTTATGCCCAACAAAACACACTTCAACGCAATCAAGGTGGTCAAAAGCCTGGTCACGTTAGGAGCTCTGGTACTCCATGTTTCAATAATTTAAAAGCTGACTCTGTTCTTATAGCACAAGGCGTAAATGACCATATGGAAGCTGTCGATACGCATCCGGGATCTAAAAAGAAATGGTTGAATAAAAATTTATGGAATCCAAGCGCCAGCTCATATAGTGTAAGTTGTGCAGCAAAAGGTACACCACAAACACACTTATGCCATCTTTTAAAAACTGCTGATTGTTCCGGTTCAGTACCAGAAAATGTGTTTACTATTACAGGTGGCGCCGACAAAAAAGGCAACCTTAATAAATATACTGTAATGATGCATCAACGCCATCCAAACTCGGCATTTAGCTTTTCTGTTACAGATAACAAAGGTAAGAAAATTAAAGTTACAATCCAAAACAACATAAGACGCCGACTACTTCAAGATGGTGATGCGGGTTCATAAAAAAAAAAATATGTTGAGCTTTGATCAAAACTCACTATTAGGAGTGATGTGATTACCAGCCAAAGCTGTTAAAATGAAACAAAGTGTATTCTGTTTAATTCCATGTTCAAAAGAAAATGTAAGGGTGTAAATTTGTTTTAAAAAAAATTATAGAACATTTTATTACTTTTTGGTACACAGAGAAATATTTTATTTTAATATATTCTTCAAATTGTGTGTATAAAAATCTAAAATATACTAGTATCTAAATTCTAAAATCATCGAAAATTGCAATTGACCGTATTCTGGTATTAGCCGCCCTCTGAATAATTATTTAAGTTATAAAATTATTAATTGTTGCAATTCCAAATCTAGATTAAATGCAAATCCAAATTTCAGAACCATCAGTCGTGTTGCTGGATATTGTTGTATCAAATGTAGGAAAGATTTGTTGTCATTGTCCACACATTCATAATTTTAAAGTACGACTGCTGTGGTTTAATGTGAATTACACACCATCACCAATGCCATCATGATCATGATAATGTTATGATACGATTGATTGCATCTTGTTATTCCAGAAGAGCTTGCACTCTTTTCTTCGTCCCCTTTAGATCCAGGTTTATCGCTGGTTTTTTTAGAGGATGAAGTTACTGCTTTTTGTTGACGGGTTACGGTACTTTGACCAGCTGCTGTTAACACCGATACAGTAGTCTTATGTTCTTTACCGATAGTTAGATATAATGTTAATGAAGCACCAACCCCACCTTGTTTATAAAACATTTTGTCAGTACAGCCGGTTTTTGCAGTATATCCTGCTGGAGTAGCTTGTTCACTATTCGAAGCTGACAAAGCACCACTGCTTGTATGAATAACTGCTCCACCTGTTTTCAAGTTTGAAATAGTTACTGTGATTACATCTCCTGTCGCGTTAAATTTATTAGAAGAGAACGAAATTAAATTTGTTGCATCATCTGGAACTGCACCCATGATCGTAGTGCGTTTCATAACATTTTTTTCACTATTGGAACCAATTAAATCACACCCTGGTTTACTTGGATTTGCATTTACAACTGATAATAATGTAATAAAAATAATCAATGTATTCATCCTTATCATACGCTTTATAAAGTTAAAAAAGAGGGGTGAAATGTATTGTTTCATGTATTATATTGTAATATATACAATGGTGATATCGATGGAAAACTCTGTCCTGTAGTTTGTAGTTACAATCTATTTATTTAAAATGTACCAGCGTTGCCAAACGAAGACAGGAAGACACAACACGATAAAGCTGATGCGACGAAGGCTTAATTCAAATGACCTTAAACCCAGGATGTGTATTATTTATATTAGATATAAGATGCGTTGTGGCTGTAGCTGCGAATGTTATTGGATACTAAAATATCAATTAATGCAAATCTGCGTTGGAAATATGTAGGAAAGAAAAAAAATCAACATTATTATATGACAAAAGCACATAATATAGTCATAGTATGATTTATTTATAAATGTTATAATCATATAGATAATTGTTAGGTTATCTAGTAACCTTTGTTTGTAGTGTAACAATGTAAATCTTCTTCATTATCGGATATTTCTGTCCCCCAATCAAATTGTTTTCCCAGAGGAGAAATCAAAACATTTTTTTTAATTTCAAAAACGGAAGAACAAAGCAAGCCTTGGGCAAGGTGGTATAGGTATTTGATCTGTGTTAGTATATGTTGGTACAGCAACTGTTACAATGCTTATACAAGGCCAACACAGGCCCACAGCAGGTAGAAGAAGAGCACTTTTTTCAAGGATGATTTCAAAAACCTATCTACTAATAATACAATGATGTATGCATAGAGTATTATATTATTACCATATAGAAACTAATATATATGTGTGTACAGATGTAGAATCTAATTCAAACACATTCCAATTGTTTTAACCTTTTAAAGTCGTTCTTACTACTGTTTATTCTGCATTAGGATTTTTGTTTATATCATTTATAGTTTCTAAAAGATACATTTGTAAAATTGTTTTTGATTAGAATATATAAGATTATTACATACTACATTTCAACATCATCAATTACGCTCTTCTCAATATATATTATATTTATCTGTAACGCCTGGCCAAAGTTAGATTTGTTAAGCTTAATATAATATTGTATAAAACATATTCACAATATATACTAATCATTGACGTCAATTTTAATTAATATATATACATATTAAAAAATATTATAAACGTACATAGTCACAATATATATATATACATAATATATAAAATCATGTCATCATATGTGGATCCATCACCACGTAGGCCAGTTGCAAAACGTAGTTCACGAACACGAGATGACGAGTCGGACTTATCATCATCTATTGATCATCAAGATAAAAAACGTGTTGTAAATAAAAAAACACCTCGATTCGATGTAGAAGTCAAAACAGATGATGGAAACAATAATTCTGCCGGTAGCAAAAGCAACGATAACAGCCCTGAACTTACAAGTTACCAAAAAGCATTTTTAAGTAAATATGGAAACGTACCAAATTCACAACCAAGTGGTGGTGTAAATTGGACAAGAACTGCACCAGGTAGTACAAATAGTAAATCTGGTTCCTCGAAATCAAAGGATAAAAATGGTACAAATGTTCCAACTGAAGTGAAAAAAGCACCACGTAGGAGAAAAGTGAAGGAGGGTGGAAGTACGACAACTAGTGGTGGCGGCCGTTGGTCTAAAGATGAAGATGAACAATTGCGAAAAGCAGTTGAAGCGATTGGTCCAAAAAATTGGAGACGTATCTCTACTGAATTTCTACAAGGTAAACGTAGTGATGTTCAATGTTTACATCGTTGGCAAAAAGTATTACGACCTGGTCTAGTCAAAGGTCCATGGACAAAAGATGAAGATAAAATTATCATCGATTGTATAAAATTAGGCGTAACGAAATGGAGTGAAATTGCTGAACGTATCCCAGGTCGGATTGGAAAACAATGCCGTGAAAGATGGTTTAATCATCTCGACCCTCGAATTAAAAAAGGCGCATGGTCGGAGGAGGAAGATAAAATTTTAATTGAATCGCAAAATAGAATGGGAAATCGTTGGTGTGAAATTGCAAAATTATTACCTGGGCGTAGTGAAAATGCAGTGAAAAATCGATGGAATAGTGCCATGCGTCGTAAATTCCAAGCAAAACAAGCATTAGTTGATGGGAATATCAATCCTCCATCACCAGCAAAAAGACGTAACCGTTCAAAAAATAAAAAAGATTCCAAAGGTTCCAGTTTAAATCCAAACAAAAATAAAAAAAACAATGATAAAACAACGAAGAAAACGCCGAGGAAACCACGTAAATCGAAAAAAGCAAAGCAGAAAAACGATAAAGTCCATTGGGATTCTCCGGAATTTGATGAAGTTGCGAGACGTCAAAAAAATTTAATTAGTTTAGGTCCAAATGCCCCTCATAACCGTTTAGGTGGTGATTTTGATTTAGATGCACCATTGATCTTGGATGATAGCGGAACTACTGCTGTACCATTGGATCCAGGGATGAACTTTTCCTACCCACCACAAGGTTTAGTACGTCCAAATTCCGATCATCGACGTGCGTTGGAAAAATTATTACAACGTGGTGGAAGTGCGAATGGGAATGAAATGCAAATGTTGCAACAACAACATCAATTATTACGTGACCAGCAATTACGAGAGCAAAAATTGGCACAAGAACAACGTGATGGTGGTAAAGATGGTAGCTTAACCGATCGTGAGAAACAATTGATGCAACAAGCATTTTTAGCAGGTGCAGCAGAAGCTGGTGGTTTTGGTGGTCAAAATTTAACATGGGATTGGCCAACGGATGAAGATATGACAAATGTTAGCTTAGAACATATACCATCCATTGGTGCATTTAGCATTGATGGTGCCGGTGCCAGCAATGGCAATGGATCGGCTGCACTTGACAAATTTTTAGCATCTGATAATCATTCATCCAATGTTAATATTAGTAACAATAACAACAGCAACAGTAATAAAAATGGTAAATCACAAGCAGATTCATGGGGTTTAGGTTCAATCGACCAAGCATTAAATTCACAAGATGTTCAAGATATGTCATTATCATTGCTCGGAATGTCATTGGATGAAAGCAAAGATAATTCAAATTCCATGTCAATGGGTGATTTAGGTGATTTGTCAAATAGATTCGATGGTGGCCATGTCGATGTACCAATACTTCCATTGAAACAAGATGATAGTATGAAGCCATTGAAAAAACGTGGAATGAGATTGGAACTTGGTTCTTCAAGTATTGATTTTAACGCGGAAGATATGCCATTGATGTCTCCAACTGCACAAAAATTAGCTGAAATATCTATGGAATTTAAAAAAGGTAATATAAGCCAATCTGAAAAAAATAGATTGAAAGATGAAATATTATCAAACAATGAAACTAAATCACGTCGGAAATGAATTTCGTTATGTGTCTCCCTTCCATCACAACACTCCCGTTTGCTTCTGTTTTTCAATATCGTACATATTTATACATTTATATAATAAAAACATATTTAATTATATAATATATACGATTTGTATATATACGTATATATATATAAAACAACAAAAAAGAAAAAAAATAATTAAAAATATAATGTACATTGAACATATAACAAACAAGAACAAGACAAAAGATGCTTCACAAAAAAGAAGACATATCATACATCATATATATATAATATATGATGTACATTATACGAGAGAAGGAGAGAAAAAAAATAAAAATGAAAAATTTATACTTTATTCTTTATTATTATTATTATTTTATAAATAAATATATTTATTATTATATATATTTTAAAATTTCAAAGTTATTAGTAGGTACACACCACTAACTACGGCAGTAACAAAAAAATATATAATTTAATTTGAAATATAAAAATTCATTCACACAAAGTTATGTAGGAGATGTCAAATATATATATGAATAAAACCACGTTTCTTACTACGTTTTTACGCTTTATAAAACAGTATTGAAACCATTCATAAATCACGAGGATTTTGTGTTTTTTCTTTGTATATATATATATATTTATTTGTGTACAGGTTGATAAAGTATTTTATATATTTTTATTAAAATTACGTAAGGTCGTTATAATCAAAACGTTTGACGTAACACTGTGTTTATAAGAAGAAACAAAAAAAAATATCAAGTGAACAGCATAATTATGTCATCATTGCTACAATCGACATCATCATCGTCGTCTAATGCAGAAAATACTACTTCAACAACTATGAATAATAACAATAAAAATAACGGAGCAACAACTACAACCACAACGACGACAAAAAAAAGTACAATTGACAATAATAATAATGATTCAAAAAAAGTACTTGAAACATCTGCTAAACAAAATTTTGCAACGGCAAACAAAACAATGGTTTTAAGAATGCAACGTGAGTTGAAAATGTTAACATTAGAACCACCGCATGGTATATGCGCATGGCCAAAAGGTGATCAAACGAATGTTATTGCTGCACAAATTCGAGGTCCAGAAGGTACACCATTTGAAGGCGGAACGTGGGATTTAACAGTTGTAGTACCTGATAGATATCCATTTGAACCACCTAAAGTACAATTTGAAACACCGATATATCATCCAAATATTGATAGCGGTGGACGTATATGCTTAGATACATTAAAAATGCCACCTAAAGGGTCATGGAGACCTTCTGTAAATTTATCAACTCTATTAACTACAATTCGTTTGTTAATTGCTACACCAAATGCGGATGATGGACTTATGCCTGATATTACCAATTTGTACAAAACCAATCCAAAAAAATTTGCTGCACGTGCAAGACAATTAACATTATTACACGCAACGAAAAAGAAGAGTACCAATAATAATAACAATGGTGGGAGCAGTAGTAGCAGCAATGTAAATCCAATAGACAATAATAATAATACAAGAAACCATGCCAATGGAAAAGATATGGATATTCAAATAAAAACAAATGATTCAACAACAACAACAAGAAATACAAATGAACAAACTGATGATAATAATGAAAGTGAAGAATCCGAAGAAGAAGAATCGGAAGAATCCGAAGAAGAAGAATCGGAGGAAGAAAGTGAAGAAGAATCGGAAGAGGAAGAACAAGAGCCAGCGTTTAAAAAATTAAAAACAAATAATTAAAAAATTCTACGAACGAGCGTCGTAAGTTTTTGGATCTTTTTTAAAAATTTCGTACTTGTACTCTTCGTACGAACTTCGTATATTATATGCATCATATTAAATTTCGCGTTCCAGTTTTTTCTTTCTAAAGAATACAACATTTTTTCTTTTTCTTTTTCTTTTCTTCCTCAGCAGCTGCTTGTGCTAAAAAATCTTGAAAATTACCATGTTTCATATCTTCCTCTTCTATTTGTTTGCTTTGATCGTCATTGTAACTTCCACCACCACTATTATTATTATTATTATCTCTTGTTACAGTTACTGCTAACACTTTTTTCGTAAATTCCAATTCATATGCTGATAATTTAATACCAACTGCTTTAGCAGCTGCATCGTAAAATACAGTTGTAACATTATCCCCACTTTGTGCAGATGTAAAAAAACCACCATTTAATTTATTGTCATCAATGAAATTATCATGTTGGCCTTCCCTTACTTTTCTTAAATGTTCCAAATCAATTTTATTACCACATAAATATATTTGTGGTGGTTTTTTTTTACCACCATTTGTATCACGTTGTGTTTCGAAGGTGGTGGTTACCATTCGTAACCAATCTTCCACATCTGAAAACGATTTCTCATCTGTAACATCATAACATAAAAAGACAACATCGGAACCATATACATATTTACCTAACATTTTACTACCGATGCTCTGCCCACCTATATCCCATATTTGCAATTTTGCACGTTTCTCCCCACGTAACGTTACTAACTTTTCAAAAAAATCCAAACCAACCGTTTGTTTATATACTTTTGCAAACCCATCATCCGTAAATCTTGAAATAATCGATGTTTTCCCTACGGAACCATTTCCTAATAATATTAATTTAACTACTGGATCTGCTCTCGACATGTTGTTCTTGTTAATATGATGATGATACTTGTTTCTATGGTTTATTATTGTACAATATTATATAGCCACATCTATAAAATTTTATTTTTACTATAGAAAAAAAAAACATTTTATAGTCGTCTATAAATTAAATTATAAAATACTAATTTAAATTTATAATTCTAATAATAGCAACGTGCCAATAAATAATAATAAATATTTCAAATTTCAACAACAACAAATCTACAAAAGCTCTCTTCTTCTTTAAAGGTGTGAGATCTGGAGCTATTGCCTGTATTGGCTGCAAAACCTATTTCTTTTGTAGTCTAAGCATCGAAGAAACTTTGAAAAATATATAAATATTTTCCTAATATCTCCGTTTTTTATGAAAATATAGAAAATTTATAAAATACATATAAATCCAATAAATGTTTTGACATTGAATTTACCTATTCAATCTATATAATTTGTACCTAAACACTACATATATAATATTATACATAATTTTGTACATATTAAGGTATATATTTCCATTACAATATATTTTTATTGTTTTACCTTTTATTCATAATATCCAAATATATCAAATATACGACTAAAATGACAATTTTGGGTTATTAAATAGCACTAAATGATTTAAATATCCGCTTTTGTCAATTTATTTGTGGTATATTGACCAGTTTTAATAATTTACGAATGGCAAAACGTAATATATTTTGGGCGGTCAATGCTATTACCTGTTAAGTGAAAGGTGGAGATAAGGGTCAAATTTGACCCCTATCTCCAAGACTTAAGGTTAATTCTCACAAAAAGACTACTATACTTGATAGGGTTTGCAGCCAATACAGGCAATAGCTCTAGATCTCACACCTTTAAGCACTCACATTATAAGATAATAATATTTTTTTTTGGAGTCTATTTTTCCAAAAGCACAAATCGAATATTTTCTTAATTTTTCCCTAAGATTCTTCGGAAAATGTAAGATCAAACAATAGGGTTTGAGAGTAAAAAGTCCAAAACGTAAGATCATATTCTAAGTGCAATTTCAAGTATAATTTTCCCCTCTTTGATAGTTCTTACATTTTCGTTTTCTTGAGTTTGATGAAGATAGCAATAAGGAAGGTAATACTATACAAAAAAGCCTAATTTAGTACAAAGTCTTCCTGTCTGAAAAAGAAAACGTAAGAACAAAATAATATTAAATCACCGCACAAAGTACAGTATTACCATAAGGACAAGGGTAATTAGAGTTAGCTATTCTCGCATCGTAAGATATAGAAATCATTATACTATTTTGCCTTGATTTAGTATAGTTTACTACTCCATGTCCTAGTTGTATCATTGAAATTATTGTGAAAAAAATGGACAAATTGACATTTCTTTACACTTGATTAACACTGCAGTGATGTGAGCCTCCTAAGCTATGGATAGTATTGACACAGCATTAAAAATTTGTTGCTTTGTCTGACAACAATGATAAATGTCGTAATCCTATTATTATTAGTGTTATTTGGTAATGGTATATATACACAGCAGGAATCCTATTATTATTACTTTATATCAATTTGTAGTATAAAAGAAGTCGTTGATCATGTCTTGAATTGCCATCAAATATACCCAAATGCATTCAATAACCACATCGACATCATATTAACATGAAATAGAAACCATCTGCTGAATACGGCAAAATAATCTTTGTTTTTAGTTTGCCATATGATGAAATTGAAAATACACAGCAATGGCAATCATAGACATACGATATGTTAATTTGTGCTAAAATGATATCAATGTTATGTAATCGGTCGATTCTGTGATTTGTTTTGTCTGTTACATTGTAGAAATTGAAAATCTATGGCACTAATGAGTGTGTGCAACTGTGTAATTTCCGTGAAAAAGTGTTTTTTATCACCTAATAATGGGTTTTTGCGTTTTTGCCAAGGTAAAACCCAAGTACCTATCAAAAATTATATACTAAATAGTACAAATCGAATAACCACCGTGCTATGCCAAAAGTGCTTAGCGCAGCAGGCACACATCATTAGAGCATCCACTCTTCACCCCTCTAGCACTATCTTACTATTATCTTACATTTTCTTGTGTGAACAGAAGAATAAATAGATATCAATCCAAATTTTAAAGATGTATAATACTATTACTATTTAATACCATTCGTAATTTTATTAAATATTTAGAAATGCAACTTCATAGGATATGATCTTAATCTATTAAAGGAATATCCGATGATAAAAATTAATACCAGGTAAAATATAAGAAGCGAAAAACATTACCCACACATAGCAGCAATTTCTTATATTTTTTTTATATATTTGTTGTAGATGGAGTGATGCACTGATATGGAGGAATCAATACGATAAAAATGGAAACAATAATTATAGATATACAGATCTAGGAGATATATGAAAAAACGCGTTTATGTTTTGAACATATATCAAATAAAATAAGTCTTTAACTGCTGGAAAAAAAAAAAACATTTTATATATATATATATATATATATTAATTGTAATTTGAAAAAAAATCAAAAACATAATTAGGTGTTGGACTATTTGGGTCGATGAGTCTTACCAAAACATTAGCAAATAAAGTAGCATTGGTAACAGGGTCGACTTCGGGCATTGGATTAGGAATTGCAGAGGCACTAGCTGAAAATGGGTGTTCCATTTGCTTGAACGGATTTGGCGAAAATATTGACGAAAATTGTAACATCAATGGAAAAGAAATACAACGTTCCAGTAATGTATAATGGTGCTAATATGTTAAACCGAAATGAAATAAAAGATATGATTGAAAATGATATTAAATCTACGTTTGGTACATCAGTTGATATACTGGTGAACAATTGTGGTATGCAACATGTATCACCAATTGAAAGTTTCGATGAAGATATTTTTGAAAAAGTCATACAATTGAATTTAACATCTAATTTTTATACAACAAAATATGTTTTAAATGATATGAGAGAAAAAGAATATGGTCGGATAATAAATATTGCATCAACGCATGGAAAAGTAGCAAGTGTCAATAAATCTGCATATGTTGCTAGTAAACATGGTGTTGTTGGTTTAACCAAAACAATTGCTTTGGAAACAGCAAAAGATACAAATATTACATGTAATGCTATTTGCCCAGGTTTTGTATTAACCCCACTGGTTGCTGTACAAATTGATGTAATTGCTGATAATAAAAATATTACATTTGAAGAAGCAGGTAAAGATTTACTGCGTGAAAAAGTTCCAAGTGAAAATTTCGTTACTGTTGAACAATTGGGTGGTTTATGTTCATTTTTATGTTCTGATAATGCTGAACAATTAACTGGGCAAGATATTGCTGTGGATGGTGGATGGACCAGTGTGTAGCGAGTAAATATATTGGGTTTTGTAAAAAATACTCGTATATAAAAATAATACGAACGCGCGTATTTTTATTTTTTATTTACTCTAGAGAGATATTAAAAAATATTTTTAATAAGATGGTTAAAATCTACTAAGTTATAATAATTTTACACTTCTCATGTTTATAAGTAATATAATGGTTAAAATCTAAGTTATAATTAATTTTACACTTCTCGTGTTAAAGTAATATGCTCAATACTCAATCGCAAGAATAATATGTTATCCTACTATAGTAAAGCTCTTATGCACCTCTGCAAACTAATACTCTACAAGCACAAGTAGGTTTCTATCCTTCCAACATGTTCGAACGTTGAACGCGTTGGACGCCGGGCTCATATTACTAATATTCTCATATCATATATATATTTATATGATGGTTAAAATCTAAGTTATAATAATTTTAAACTTCTCGTGTTAAAGTAATATGCTCAATACTCAATCGCAAGAATAATAAATGTTATCCTACTATAGTAAAGCTCTAATGCACCTCTGCAAACTAATACTCTACAAGCACAAGTAGGTTTCTATCCTTCCGCGCGCACTCGTTGAACGCGCCGGACGTCGGGATCATTCGAAAACGGTGAGGTTGTCGATGTGAAAGATCCTGTTGTGAACAACAACCGGTAACTATCCGGATAAAGATCTTGAAGTGCACGGTTGTGGCAAAGAGCCGCTTATATATAATAATAAATAATAATATAATAAATAAGCTAATTAAAATGATTTTAAATTAATATATTATTATCAACTAACTCTTCTCTTAATTCGTATCACAGATATAATTTTAATAGAACGAGAGCGCTGCAACTAACTTTGTAATTATCCAAAATTGTGTCTCTCTCCATATATCCTTCCGTACACGTGTACAGCAGTATTGTGTGTACAAAATGTTGCTATCTCGTCGTGAAAAATCAATCATCCCCATCATCACCATAATCCTTTGGTTCTTGTGGTTCTAAATCTTCACCATATTGTATACAATGATCGCAATGATGAAATACTTTTTCAACTGTATCATCATCATTGATATTTAAACTAACAAAACTAACCATACTATATTCTTCAATTAATGTTGCAATTGCATGGTTTAAATGCTGATATCGTGTTGATGTACTTTTATTTAACATGGAAAGGATTAAATTCTTTCGTGGATATAAATATTTTTCTAACGTTTCTTCTTTTTCTTTTGTATCAATCAAATCGCATTTTGTAATGACATTGATATGTGGTAATTCCAACGATGCCATTGAACTTAATGCACACATAGTACCTGATAAAAATTTACTTGCATCATCTATAAATAATGAATCAATTAAATAGACACCACATAATTTAACATCGCAATGTTGTACAATATGTTGCAAGATTGTTTTCATAATTGGTACGTGTGAAAACAATTCGATTTGTCCTGGGCAATCAAATAAAAAATACGCATCGGAGCTAAACGAATCCAATTCTTCCTCTAACCATGATGATAGATTATTTGCTAAATATTCCATGCAATACATTAAACCACCATTTGGTCCTAAATTTAATTCTTCCATAACATCTTCCACACTTATTAATTCTTTAATATCGACGTCTACTTTATAATTGAATACTTCCGCTGCTGGATCTAAATTAACAATATGAACGGTGCGTTTTACCACTTCGGCATGTTCTTGTATGTATTTACAATACGTGGATTTTCCAACACCTGCTGGACCCATGATAAATTGACCATAACGTGGCATAATGATTATTAAGATGTTGTATATAAAAACAAATATAATTTATTAAAATTCTGTTTTTCTATATGTATATTTAATATAATGTTGATGATGATTATAAAATGGTATATATTTGTAAATAATACAAATTGTTAAGTTGGATTACAGAACGCAAAACAAAAGAGAACCAAAAAAAAACAAAACAAAACAAAAGGAGAAGATACTAATAATATGTCTGTATATCTGTATTGTTATTTTTGACTTGTTTTATCTATTTTTGTTGTTTTAATTTCTCTCCTCTTATAATATTTTATTAAATTCTTGTGGCTCTATTGAAGCTATTGGCCCTTCTTGACTTGAATTTTTAATTATTTATATTATATATGTAAAATGACATTGATTTTATCTTTGTGTTTGTAATAGTGTGTTGTTATAGTTTTGGTATGAATTGAAATGCCAATTTCAATATTTAATACGTGTGGATAGGACTTTTAATATATTAATAATAATATTAATTAATATGAGGATGAATGTGCGAATGATAGAAAAACAATTTGATGTAAAAGCCAGAAAATATAACCATTTAACCACCACTAGATATTCAAGAAAAGAGAATAGGACATACATTACAGTTGGAAAACAACCAAAAATCACTGAAAAAAGAAAACAAAATTAAAGAATATATCTTCTCATAAACAGGAAATTAAATTGTTTATTATTTCAAAAAGTGTTATCGTTCAATAATAATAATAATAATAATAATTATTCAATTTGAATATTATATAGTAAAAATTAAAGAAAACATGGTACTGGATAAAACAATTGGTGCAATTATCATTGTCGCGTCTATCATATGGCATTTGTATTATACCATATGGATATTAGTAACGCCATGGTTAGAAACATCACAAGATTTAGCACATTGGTTGAAATATTTTCCAGATCGTTATTATGGTTTAGCAATTCCAGCATTATTATTAGTTTTTATAATAACAAGTGCTGCTACATTTATTGGTGTTATTTTACAAAGTGCTGGTATACATCAACCTTCTCATCATTTAAGATCAACATCATCGAATCATAATAATAATAATAATAATAACAATGCATCACATGTATCATCGAAACATTCATCAACACCATCATCTGTTAATAAATCTAATTCCAAGAAGACATTACATTTCAGTCCACGTCGTTCAACATCATCAACTAATAATAATAATAATAATCAACAATTGCATCATAGACGATTGCAAAGTCATTCATGATATATATATATATGAAATGTGGGATCAGCGCACACGCACACACCAAGATTTGGAAAGAGAGAGACGAGAGGAGATGAAACATGATCAATACTACCATCACAACATTCATCAACACCATCAACACACATTCCACAAAAGATATTTACATTTCAATTCACATTCACATCGCGTTCAACATGAAATGATATTATAATCAATAAAGTGCATCAACATACATATTGAATTGATTTCATTCATGAAAGATATATACACACCCGGTGAAAAACGTTTGGCATTGTACAAAATGAGGGAGAGATGGGAGTGAAAATGCATGGATACTACGTGAAGCACAATGTAAAAAGATTTTAATATTATTATGTAGACATTTTAGAAATTGACATTTAGTTTGAATTCTCCACGCACCAAAGTCAAATCTTTTGTTCTCCTTCCTCTTTGGTTTCCCCATCATTCACCATCTCCAAGTGTGGTCCGTAAAAATGTTGGTCTTTTATTCAATTATTAATGTGATACATATACAACATAATTATATATACTATATAATACCAAATGAAAAAAAAAGAATATATATATATATATTTAAACAGATAATGTTGAATATATATATATATATATATCATCATGGCATCGATAATTACTAACCCACCACCTGCAAAGCGCTTGAAACCATCTACGATTGAAGGGTTAAAACAAAAAAGGGCACCACCACCTATTAAGATTGGTATATTAGTTTTACCAGCTGGATTTGAATCTGCCTGCGGGATCTTGTTAAATATATTACAATATTTAGATATTAAAACATTATGTAATGTAAAACGATCTTCTTTGATACAACAATGTAGAAAATCATTTGGGTCAGATGATTTTGAACGTGTACGTGATATAGCCTTGAGTCTAAGTTATGATGGTAGAAGAAGTATAAATGAGATACTACTAACACATTCAGCGAAAAGATTATATTTATTAATTGAAAGATATCAAAGAGAGTTTCCACATGGTACAGCATATGGGTTCGAAGATGAAATACCAACACCTATCGTATGTGCATGTCAACGCGGACGTATGGATGATGTAGAATTATTTGTGAATCTTCATCCTTTTCACAAGTATATTACTAATCGTGATGTGAATGGCTACAGAGATGATATGACATTGAAAGATATGGTGAGTCAAGTCGGTAAAACTAGTAGTGGTTATGTTAAATGGACACCTTTAATGATAGCTGCAAGGAACGAATATTTCCAAATAGTTAAATATTTGATTGAACAAGGTGAAGCTGATCCTAATATTGCAAATAGTAGTGGATGGAATGCATTACATTATGCAGTATATAATAACAGAACAAATACTGAGTTGATTGAATTGTTATTAACTCATATGACTCTTGATAGCATTAATAAGAAGGGGGGGGGATCCACTCCCCTGGACTTGGCATATCGTTTTAATCGTAGTCCACTTCGCCAAGAGATCATTGCACTTTTACGTTCAAAAGGTGGAAAAGCAAATTGTCATGATGAAAATGGTAGAAGAGTAAGAGAAGGTAATGGTGATTTAAATGATTGAACCAGAGACAGATAAAGTGGGCGCGTGTGTTTGTGTGTTTAGATGTGTTTTTTGTAAAATCTTTATTGTACATGTAAGTTGAACACTGGGAAGAAGGAAGAAGAGTGTCCTTAGTTTTAATCAGTAAAATTCATGTGCAAGTAAAAAATATAAAAACATGTACACGAGTATAAAATATATTGAAAAATCACACATATGTGGTATGTCAGTATAATTTTAAAACTCTTCGGGGGAGAAGCATTTTTATTTCCCTTTCCCCTTCCACTTGTCGCCACTCGCTATATAATGATATTTTTCATTTTTGTACAAAATTCCGTTCAATAATGATCCTATCAATGATATTTTATGCACATTTTTTTAAAAAAATAAATAACCAGTGTGTATTGATATCAATCGATTCCTCTCTTTCATCCTCTGCCAAAGTGCCAAAGTACGTATATACCGAGCAATGCGAGTAATAGATGATGATCTATACTTCATTACCCTTTATCGTACACCAGTTCTTGCTTCCATACCAAAACGTTCATGATGTAATTTCACATCCCATCCACCAATACGTTCCCATCCATCTTCACGTACAACATATACTTGATTGATACCACCACTATATGCATCACGATATGTAGCATGGTAAATAGCTTTTTGACCAAGTGTAATCGCTTCTTCTTCAGTCATATCCCATTTATAACCACTATCCAACACACCATATGCATATGTTGAACCACTACCAACACTGAAATATGGACGTCCATCACCATCTTCGCCTATATATATATGTATGTATTTCAATATTTGTTAGTCATTCTAATTATTGTTTCGATATATAGACATACATATATATGTATATTTATTACTTACCTTTAATTGCATGTAATCTGGTAGCATCATTATCAACATAATATAATTGTGGGCCACTTTTATCCCAACCTGCAACCATTGTACCCATTGATAAACCATAACCACGGTAACTATACATCGTATTACATAATAATTTTGAAGCAGCTGCAACAGATATTCTTTCTTTTTCACGTAATTCATGTAAACGACATTGAATACCTAAATTACGTTCCCAAAATTGACAATCAGCTGCACCACCAGCCATTGTACCAAGTAAAAATGGATTGATTTCGATAACTATTTTTTTATATTTTTAAATATAATATATATTATGAATGTTAGTTGGTTCTTCTGTATGTATATTTGCAAAAAAGAAACCTAACAAAAAACTTACCTTTTTTCACCGTTTGTGAACCAACATAACTACCTTGTGATGCTCTAGAATCAACTGCAACCACTACACCACCTTTGAATACAAATGCTAATGTTGTCGTACCTTTACTTAGTTTAATCATTTCACCTTTATCTTCATAACGTCCAGAGACTAAATTTTTAGATATTTGTGCTGGATTTATACCAGATGGTAACGTAAACGATTTATCATTCATTAAATTAAATGAGGATGGCAATGGTGCTTTCGATTCTGTATTTCCATACAAGGTATCATCATTATATAAAAACGATGCATTTACACATGATGCCATATTTATTTCGTATATATATAAATAGTATATATTCAAAAACTATATATAATAATAATATATTATATAAAGGAAATTGCTATGTTTTTTTTTAAAAAAATGTGCAAAATGTCAGAGAAAAAAATAAAAAATAATAAAATAATATATATACGTATATATATATATATATAATTTTATCTATAGAATTCTTAACAAATATAAAACGTATCTATCCTTGTATATATAGATATATATAAACGGATGAATGATTTGATTTGTAGTAGTATATCTATCTCAACACATTTGTTCCTTCAATATATATATATATATTCTTAGTAGTAAGGTGTGTGTGTATTCATTCAATTTTCAAATATCCCAACAATCGTGAATTGATTCACAATACTAATAATGACGAGAAAAATGGTTCATTTTTTGACTACTTGTTTTTATTATTTCCTTAATATTGTATTACAATAGTAGTATATGTTAAGGAAACAGTAAACAAGGGCGGTCAAAAAATGACCCACTTTTCTCGTCATTATTAGTATCGTTTATGTTACCAATTTCGTAAATTGATTCATCACATGATCGCTCAATATCCCAACAATCGTAAATTTATTCACAAAACTAATGACGAGAAAAATGGTTCATTTTTTGACTACTTGTTTTTATAGTTTCCTTAATATTGTATTACAATAGTAGTATATGTTAAGGAAATAGTAAAACGCGGCGGTCAAAAAAGGACCCACTTTTCTCGTCATTATTAGTATCGTTTATGTTACCAATTTCGTAAATTGATTCATCACATGATCGCTCAATATCCCAACAATCGTGAATTGATTCACAAAACTAATGACGAGAAAAATGGTTCATTTTTTGACTACTTGTTTTTATATTTTCCTTAATATTGTATTACAATAGTAGTATATTTTAAGGAAACAGTAAAACAAGGGCGGTCAACAAATGACCCACTTTTCTCGTCATTATTAGTATCGTTTAAGTTACCAATTTCGTAAATTGATTCATCATTCCTGGATACACGGATCCTATCACTAATTTAAAACGATACACTATTGATTTTTAAAAATAGCATCTGTATAGCATTGTATTCGAAGATATGAATACTCGGATCCTATCACTAATTTAAAACGATACACCACTACTTGATTTTTATAAATAGCATCTGTATAGCATTGTATTCGAAGATAGCCAATCGTAAATTTTCGGTACAACTTTGTTAGTATACTTACACACTATATTTACCTATCAAATACACAAATGAATCCAAAACTCACTCACCAAATTTATTGAAAACCTGAATTTGGATTAATTTGTGTATTTGATAGGTAATATCATGTTTAAGTCTACCAAACAAGTTGTACCGAAAATCGGTGACAGATCGATCCATAGAAATACATTTGGCCTGCTGGGCCTGCTAAGGCCTGCCCCCAAACAGGCGCGCCGGTCAAATCTTGATCCTGGGATTTTATCTTGATAATTTCCGGGACAAAAACCGGCGCAAGATAGTAAAAACCGGCGCAAGGAAGGAAAAAACGGCACAAAAATCCAAATCGAAATCCCGCGCCGGTTTTATCTTGATTCTGGGATCAAAGTGGCGCCGGTTTGGGGGAAGGCCAAGTATACATGGTCAAAAATGAATGAATATTGCTTTGTGTGTGTTCTTCGATAGATAAACATACCTGTACATCGAAAGGTAGACATACGTATAACAATTAGAACAGACGACATATAGAACGTTAGAAGCAAACGAACAATAGAGAGAGAACAAACAGAGGAATAAATATATAAAAACAAGAAGTATTATATTTATATAGCTCTTCCCATCATTGTCATTAAACATTATCACTAATAAGAATATAATTAATAAATATATTGAAGGGAGAGGTCATTCTTTTTTATATATACATATATTATATCTTACTTCAATTCTTTACTATAAATAGAAATAGAAAGAAATTTTAAAAGAAACCATCATAAATAACAAAACATACGTTTTATTATTATTACAATCGTATAATATATATATTTATAAATATATATATATATACCATTGATTGTCACAGATTTGCATTTTTGTCACACAAAAAAAGCAAATAAAGCGTTAAAATTTAGAAACATAACAGCAAAAAATAATAATAATTCTAATAATAAGAATAAGAATAATAGTAGTACAATTATTAAATACACACAATAATATCAACGATATACAAATACAATAAATAAGAGCATAACAAGATGTCAAATTTAGAAACAAACCCATTGCAATTTTGTAATGCTTGTGGCTTTATGTTAAAGCCACGCGGGGTATATAAAAAAGCAAGCAACAATGAAGAATATGGTAGTAACAATAGTGGTTTAGTGAACTATTGTAATAAATGTAATAAAGTTGCAGATGATGAACAAAAACAAGTGAATAGCCCAGTTGTATATAATAACGTTATATTAAAAGATTCCAGCGCATCGTTAGCCGTTTTTAGTAATGATTTAATTAACGATCCGACGTTGATGTCAACAAAAGGTGGTGGAAAACCATGTAGTAAATGCGGTGCACAAGATGCCGTTTTTTTTATGTCACATTCACAGAAAAAAGGACAAGAAATGTCGTTAGTATTCATTTGTAAAAATTGTCAACACAAATGGTTAGGTGGAGTAACAAGTGAATTCGTTTGTTAATAGTAGATGTGTGATACCATCAAAAATCAGCAATTGATTAGGAAGTTGATGATGTAGACCTACCTATTCACCACTTGTGTTGGCTGATCTTGAAATGCCTCGAATACAAATATATATATATTTATAAATAACAAAAAAATGCAGTGTGTAGGGATGTTCATATGATACGACGTACGAAGCTTCGTACGACGCGTTCGTAGTATTTACCACGGGAAACGGGAAAAGTAAAATTATTTTTTATATTAATTATAACTTTTATAACTTTTAGATTTTAAACATCAATTTCTATAAATTAATACGAAGTTCGTATTTAAATTTTTAATTTTCTATTTTTACTCTGATACTCAATTTGCGGCCCACTTTTTAGCTAAAGCTACTACGAGTGTCGCGTATATTTTATGCTAACCGTATAATTTTAACCATCATTTTAACCATCATATTTAAAGCTTTAATATTCCAAGTTTTATATGAGCACACATCTCCCCTCTCTAAAACTCTAAAACTTATCATATGCGCACACACGTAAATTTATATATATACACATATTTATATATATATATATGTGTGTGTTTTAATCTTTCACCGTCGAATGCATCAATAAATAATATGTAGATAGGAACAAAATCAATGAAAATGGTATGAAGAAATATAAAAAGTACAATGGTACTAATAGGTAAGGAATGCATTTTGGTGCATTTGTCTTACGTGTAAAGGTACCTAATTTACATGGAGCACAAACTTGATCATGCGTTCTGTTTCCCGTTTGTTCAATATATGCATTACGTTTGCATACAACATATGGCAAGCATTTACTTTGATCATATCCTGCCGCATATGTACCAAGTTCACATACCCCACATACTTTGTCACTTATTGCAATTGCAAATGTATTGTTGATCGTTTTGTAATTTGGCAATGCATCGATGAAAGTCCCTGGTTTGCATGTCCGAAATTTCATACAAACATTATCTGTACTAGCTGTCCCTTCTTCTTTTAAGAAAATAGTATTATTTGCATCTCTACAAACAGAATGCTTACTACATTCCGCTGCATTCAATTGATCACTATAGGTATTATTGGAACATGGGATGCATGTTCGATCTATTACAACATTACCATTGGACAAAACCATTTCGCCTGGAATACAATTAGCTCTCATGTTACATTGATCATTTTGATAAAATTGCAAATCCCCCAAGGGACAATTAATTAAATCTACTTGTCCACGATACATTTCCCAATTCTCTTCTTCAACTTGCTTTCCATTTGGAACATATTCTATTACAAAACTGGATGTCACGCCTATGGTAACTTCCATATGATGCGTTACGCCACTTTTTATTTCCTTCTTATGCACGCTTGAATCTGCTAATGTTTGCATGCTTGCCTGTGTTGCTGTGGTTGTTGTCGATGTTTGGGGAACTTGTACATATACTGTACCGAAACGTTCATCATAATCCACCGTAATCCCACTCGTTGTAGCACTTGGTGTCAAAATACATTGCGTTGACATATCTATCAGCTGTTCATGGGTATACCCAAGAGATGCCAATCTATCTAATTGGACACTTGTATCAACATTGGTTGAATTGGGCCCAACTTCAAGAAGACCAGCAATTAGATTTTCTACGGATCGTTCAAAAGCGTTTGCTAACCCGCTTTCCCATACGCGACCTGGAAGTAAATAACACGGCGGTGTGCCGACATCGTCTGTCAATACCATCGTTTTAATTTGCGCACGTTTCACACGTATTTTGTACGGACGCTTTAAACCACGTTCCTCATAATCTATGACAGTTAATCCATCTAAACATGGATAATTGGGATCGTTTTTATCAGCACAATTTCCATCCGTATAGGTGTTTGATAATGCCAGCGTTGCTGCGCACGGCGCATCTGTGTTATCACCACACACACCGTTTCGAATAGTCAATAGACTATCAAAAGCATAAGTAGCTCTATATGCCGCTGGATCCGTGTTCATTAGTGTATATTTACTATTTGCATAAACAACAGCTTCATTTATAAACGGCAAATCCTTTCCTAAATCTTCGTCATGTATACGTATCCCACCAGATATTGCTGTGACAGTTACCATGGATTCTGGTATAGACGTATCTTCCCCATAGGATTGTACATAAGGCCATTTCATCCGTTTTTTATTCATAGGTTTGAACGATGGAAAAACACTATTGGCCAATCGGCAATCCTTATCTTTCACTTCAAATGGATTAGGATTTTTGACAAAACGGATTAACCATAACGTCACTATTCTGCCATCCTGGAAAGTTTTCATTGTCAAGCGAATGCCATTTGTATTGATCCTTGGTAAAGATGGTAAAAATGATGATGCAATGGTACCTCTGACAGCATCTATGACTTTTTGGGATCTACTGATACGATAAAATGATGGATGATTTGTATCATCTTCTTTTGTTATAGTAGCTCTAGTTTCATTTATAAAATATGGCGTTGCATCGCTAAATGTAACTTTATTAGCAGCCCGATTTTCTGGATCTTCAACTATATGATCTGTATGATTTATTATCTCGGTTTTTCCATTTGTGGATGGGAAGGATAGATCCAAATCCAGTGTATTTCGTGGCAATAAAATAGTGTAATGACCATTTGTCTCGATACTTTTGCTGGTGTCAAATTCAATTGTTTTTGTATTAATACTGTTATATAGAGCAACTGGAGATAATAGCCTTGGATCACCTTCATAAATTTTTACATGAATTGTTGGTATACATGCTTTTTTAATGATCGTAAAATGTATTCTCAGAGTTGCATCCGCATCATTGCTATATTGCATATTACTTATTTCGTTTGTTTTATGTGACATTTTTATATCCATGTAAATATCGTTTCTACCAATTGATAACGTAGTTGTACTTTTCCTTCCACTATCTTTTGTAACTTTAGGTACATAGTGTATGTCTCCAGCTGCTCCTTGTGAATGCCGAACTTCATTTGAAAGAGTTAAATCATAGTTGGTGTTATCTCCTGCTGAAGGAGTCGTATATTCAAATGTGCTCTCAACTACATTGCATTCTACAGTTATATTTCTTAAGGCACTTTCCTCTTTCTTCTCATTCAACATAAGTGGGACAATCTGCGTTTCATCATATACTTTTAATTCGTTGCCATATGACACCGTGATCTTATCAATGCGTGGGAAGATGACAGTCACTGTATGGATTTCACTCTGTTCATCCGGATCTTCCAATTTCTTAGCTTTAACTTCTATTGTTACATCAGTTTCATCTTCGGTAAAAGTACCATTTAACCATACATTAACTAATGATCCAATATCGCTTTTCATATCTTTTATAATTTTGCCGTTTGCATACACATCAAAATATTCATATGATGCAATAGTTAAATTATCAGCCATGTCGATTGTTAGCATTATATCGATCTTTGGGCCTTTATCCAGTTTGGTAATATACCATGTGCGCGAATAGGTATGACCATTATCATTTTTATATGAAGGACCAAATGTATAAACTGGCTCAAGTGCAATATTAGATTCTGTTGATAATGTTTGCTTGCCAACAACCATATCTACACGTTTTAAGTATGGTGCAATCAAAGTCAGATGCGCTGCATGATATGGGACATTAACATGTGGTTTTATGTGATAAATATTTTTCCCAGGTTGTAAGCTTGTGCTCCATCCACTTCCACCATCGCGATTATCTACATAATCATAATTTGTAGGTAATTTCCTATTACCATCAAAACGATGTAAATTTTCAAGATACAAATCGCTCGAATGCTCTATGGATAAATGCATTATTTTATTTGGCACTTCATGGCTTATTTCAACTTCTTGTGGCCGTTTGATACTCTTTTCAACCACATCATGTGTACAAAAACTGTCCGGTTTTAAAAATGGATACGTATTAGACACACTACTGCCACTTGTAGCGGTATAACTTTGTACGCCAGTATTGCTTTGAACGCTGGTAAACGCTTCATTTATAACTTCTGCAATTTCCCCATTTGATTTATGACCCATCCAATTTGCATGAACGACCTCAGATGTAGTCGAATCACTATTTGTAATAGTGAAAGTAATGCTATGTTGATCAGACGATAATGAAGCTATATCTGTTACATTGAAATACATATTGTCAAAACTGCATTTGAACCCTTGTAATTTTGGTTGCACCGTCAAAACAGCACCATTCCTTGATACATGTAACATTTCATTTACGTCATTGTTGTTTGAAAATGTCTCTTCTATTTTAGTGATAAAAGAAGTTGGATTTTGAAGCTCGTATATCGTTACACTTTGTACATTGACCCCGCATACATTAAAATCAACTAGCTTTGGGGCAGTAATTGCACAGCGGCCTGAATTTGCTTCATTGTTTACAGTTGATATACTACTATCATTGATTTGTTTTAATTGTATTGTTGGCTTACTTTCAGCAGTTTTGGTAATTGCATCGATTTTATACTCGTTTTCTGCAAAGGCACAAGCATCAGTTGAACTTGGATCGGATGATACATAAACTGTGTCGTTAACTTCGAAATTAGAAAGTGATGTTAATTCAAGAGTGCATGCACTAGTATTATATAGTGTACCTAATGTAAAACCAAAATCAACAACGCGACCAGAGCCTGTTAAACTTGCTGCAGTAATTTTGATTTTGTCACCTTTAACATAGCCACTTCCTCTTTCGGTAATTCTAACACTCGTTACACCCGTTTCTGATAAAACTACAGTGGCCTTAGCATTGGTGCCAGATCCGGTGAGTTTTGTAATTGGTATGTTTGTATATGTACCTGCATTGTGTATGGCATTTAGACCAGCTGTACTACTTAATAATGCATCAGTAGTATTTAGTAAGCCATCACTATTGTCATTGTCAATGTCATCATCAACCAATGTAAACACTAAATCTGCACTACGTCCTGGTATTGCATTTGCTAAGATCTTTACCTCATCTCCACTTGCATATCCACTACCTTGAGTAGTTATGGTAATGCTTGTTACAGCAGTTTCTGATGTAACTACAGTGGCTATTGCACCAGTGCCAGATCCGGTGACAATTGTAATTGTTATATTTGTGTATGTACCTGCAATGTGAAAAGCCGTTCTCCCTGTCATGTCGCTGCTTAATAAACTTTGGCCATCTCTTGGCCAAATGCTTTGTGCATCAAGGTTTGTAGTTTTATTTAATTCCTCCCCATCCGTGTTAACTAATTTAAAAGCAGCATCTGTGATCAATTCAGTAACCTTGTAACGTCCATTTGTATAATGTTCACAATTGGACAAAGTTATCATATCTCCATTTTTAAGATTTCCGGTGAAAGATGTAGTGACACTGCTGTTTTCGTTAACCGCTATATTAGTAATACTAGTGACACGTTTTAATGTGATCAAACCATTTGTACTGATACTTTCAACTTCCATGTCATTCGTATATGGCAATGAATCAATATCAATCTTTTTTATTGTTGATATTTGTGTTTTCATGCCATATATACGTATACGATTTGCAGTTGAACTGCCACGAATTAAATCACAACGATGCAATTCCATGTTACTTATGGGCGAAATGCAACGTGTATTGTCATCCTTGACAAGACCACCATTGCCTAAAAGTGTGCCGTCCTGCCCCCAACTACCTTTAACATAACGTATGTTGTTTTCATTTGTAAATGATAAATTATATAATATGCCGATGCTATTACTTGGTGTAAGTTTCAATGTGAACATATTTCCTAAAAGATGTGTATAATACCCAGCTGATAGGACATTATAAGTTGCATACGGTACTTTTTCATCTTGTATTGTTAACATCCAATCTACCGAAGATGAATCTTGACTTGAATATGCAGTTACATTTGGATTATCTATGTTAATAAAGCTGGCGTATTCCCTTAAATATTTCACCTTGTTTTGATGAAAATATTGTGTTATAATATCAGGGGACCGGTTAGACCCGTATGGTCCTGCCAAATCATTTCGTTTCTCATAGAAAAAATTTGACATGGAAGTGGAAGATGACAATGCAACATTATATATACCGTCCGTGCGATTATACGTATATTGCTCTAAACCAATACGAGCAATATGCAAAAAATAAATTTCATCATCATCATCACCGTTTCGTTTCAATTGGATTGTTCTTACTGGTTGAGGATCACTTCGGGGTGGTACATTAATATTTGTATATGTTGTGCGAGTTTGTTTCTTGGATGCAATATTTGTGCTTGTGAAGTTGTTTAAATCATTGTAACCACTGCTGCTGTGGGTATCACTGACGACTTTCAAATCATTTGTGTTGCTAACATAAACGATGGAAATATCTACGAGCCCTGTTGCAGCTGACGTAAGCACTGAATAATTTCTTTGATCTGCTTCAAAATGCGGATTATAACGCAACTTGTTAGTCGTAGAGACATAATGACTAGCCAATTGTTCATTAACAATATTTTTATCTTCCATTGGATCGCTTACTGAAATACATGATATGGGTCCAAAGTAATTAAATTCAATCACAACTTTCGCTGTATTACCACAACTAGTTGTGGCTTTCAACGTTTTCTTAAATGCACGGCTTTCTAATTCAATAGTGTTTTCACCTTCTTTTAAATCCTTGCCATTTGCAAGTATTAAATCATGAATTTTACCAGTCAACTTTAATGTAATATTTGACGTTAATGGTGATAATGTCACTTTGTAAATTGTATCCGTGTTTTCTTTCCATCCATAAATATCAAATGGCTTATCAAATGGAATAACTTCATTATTGTTACTTGCATCGATAATGGCAATATCACTAACCGGTCCTCGTTTTGCAACTTCAAACACAGCATCCGCATCGTTTGGTACATCTTTCATACTAATCGAAAGGTTTGATTCATAATTGACATTGGCATCGCATATATTTGTCCGGGCGGCCCAAAAAGTTGTTGAACTTGCATTAGGATCATATGGAATTTCAGTCTGGTTTCCATTGCTATTCATTCCTACTACCGTATTTGAGGATCGCTCAATGGATACGTTGAGATCATTTGCTTTCCAATCGAGCTCGACACGATTCACGATAGATGATGAAGACGATGGTGTGTACATATAAGTATTTGGAAAAGCATTTGGAAAAGCGATGCTTATTAACGAATGCGTTTTAACAATATTTACAAAAAATATTTTCTTGGACAAGTTGGACATTCCATTGGGTATATATTCGATCTTGATCGCTGTCGTCCCAACATTCAACGGCACTACTTTGCTTGTGAAGTCAGAATTTGCATTTCCAGTATATAATAAATTGCTATTACTAGTATCTACAAACGTAACGATACCATTATTAGCATCTAGTGTATTAACCATGAAATCAATATACGACGCATTTGTCGGAGCATGGATTGTGAAAGATGATAAATGTTCAGTTAATTTTGAATATTGGTAATCCCGCATACTGTTAGAAATATCATTCGTTAATACAATATTGCCATTTGTAATAGGGTAAAATCGATATTGAATACTATCTATGGATGATCTCATAATACTGATATTATATTTTTTTCCATTCTTTTTATCTTCGATGACCTTATAGATATGATTGTTTGTAACGTCCATGGATCTAATTGGTTGAAGGCGAGGATTGTTTCCTTCCGAATCAATTTTTAAATTGATATCTTTATTACCATGCAGCAATATCTCATAGTCAACAATACCAGGATTAAAACGTGGGGAAAGATTAATATACGTTTCATTATCTCTCAAATCGTTATCATATTTAAAGCGTATATTTTGTATTTCTGATGGCTTTAATATAAACTTGTAAAATGCATTATCTCGTTGCAATTCATGTTGTATATTAAATTCACCATTGCTACCAACCCCAATCTTAATTTCACGCGATTCAAATATAGCAACAAAAGAACTCTGATATGCATGTAATTCTTTGACGCCACTTTGTAACCGTTGCAAAATATTACTTTCAGGTGCTCCACCATGCATATGACTACCCCAAACAATTGCTTTTCCATGGCTCGTTTTAGCTGCAAATGCGCCACTATTTGATACAATGGAAACAATATTCGATGTTAAACTTTGCTTAACATTTGAACTGTCACCACCGCAATCGTTCCAACCCCACGTTTCAACTGACCCGTCTTCCAATATTGCAGCAAATGCGCATCTTGTTGTAAAAATGTGCTGAACATTTGGCACTTCACTTTCACTAGTAAGAAGCTCTGCCCGTGGCAACGTGTATCCATTTGATCCAGTGCGATCTGGCCACGAAACAACACGCCTTTTTCCGCCAATGAAAACCAATGCAGTAAATGTATCGTTAATGGCATAAATTTCTTCAACATCCCTTGCAAGATTGCATGCAAATTCACTTTCAACGAGACCTCCGTAATCTTTATGACCCCATGCCAATCCAGTTTTATCCGTTCCAATCATAATTCCAGCAAATGCATGATCTGTCGCCACGATACTTCCTGGTACTAATGGGACTGATGGTGTTATTCCTACGATTGGTGGATTTTGCTCTGTATCTACTGTAAGTATTTCCCCCCATAATTTAATTGTGTTATCATCTTGAACGACGGTAATTGATCCACAATGTATTCCATTATTAGCAATTACACGTTGAATTCCTGCAAAATTTATTTCCCGAAGTGATTCAGATCCACTTGCTCCTATTGTTTTCTCCATTATTGTTGCAGTGAATATATTGCGTTTACTAATAAAATTTGACGGATCAAATTGACTGTATGCATTATGGTGAATATTTTCACATGCACTTGTTTTGATTAAATAGATAGTAATTATGCTTCCATCGTCTCTTACACCTAGTATACTTCCTGGTGTTTCAACTAATTGTATCACATTTGAGCGCAACCCGCATCGATCTTCTGGTATGTTTTTACGATCTTCTTCTGGATAAGCTGGATCAACTGGAGCACCTGGGAGAATTGGCCATTGAACACGTGCAAATGTATTACTATCATATAGACGGACACTGCCATCACTATACAAAACTGCTGTGACATCATTCACGGTAACGGACGCAGTAGCACCATTGAACAATACTTTGTTACTAGTATCCTTACTTACATTTAAATTTAATTCATGCAAATCATGTTTATGCTGTATTATAAAATCGCTTGATGAACCGGATGATACATCTAAAAACCCAGCAGTCTCTGGGAATGCGCTGGTTGGATTGCTACGCCAATGCGCTAAATTACATCGATTCAAAATAAAAGGTAATTGGGATGGAGCATATTGCCTGTAACCGTTTGGAACACTTGATGAATCCGCATCTACTTTTTGTAACAAATTATATGTACCGAGTAACATAAAATAACGTTCATTTCTAGTGAAACTATTTGATGCCTGCGCAATTGCATGCTCTGGCAATAGAGCAATTTGATTTGACAATGACAATGGAATTTTCTTTCCCCCCCCTTCACATTGCATTTGATTCAATTCGTTTATGTTATTGTTACCCCAATGCATTGCATTTACATCAAATGCTTTACCATTAACGTTTTCATGTTGATACAATGGCAAATTATGCATAGTATGATGGCTTGTAGCTGGGCTATTTAAAATTTTCATCCACCCATGTTCACTTAAACCACCTACAGTAAGTTTATCATATTTACTATTTGTATATACTTCGTATTTTGTTTGACTATATTGAAAACTTTGGTCCATGAATATTATACTATCACTTGGATCACGAATGATAACATCTCGTAATGTTGGTTTAGTAATCGTAACAGTAAATTCACCATCGTCATCTTGTAAATGATACATATTTTCCCCATTTACGACATCAACGGTTTTATTTTTATTACTACCATATATAATCATAACGCGTTCAACATCTATCCCTACAAAGTCGGAAAAATCAAAATTAGATATGATTCCTTCGAAAGGAGGTTCTATCAAGGCGTTATTATCTACGCCGCCATATATTCTAATTTTTGGCTTTTCTCTATTTATTTTTTTTAAATGAAATTCGTAGTGATATTGTTTAATATTTTCATCATTTTTTATTTGTATTTCAATTGTATGGGGGAAAAAATCCTGTTGTACAGGGAAAAAATCCCTTGCCATGAAAAACTTTCTGTTTTCATTAATAGGATTTACTACTTTCAAACAATTAAATTTTGGATTTGGATTGTTTGGATTTTCATTAATAAACCTATTAGTATCCCACTCAAGTTGCGTTCCGGGTTTCGTTTCTTCTCCATCTTTATCTTTTCCAACGATAGATAAAGATAATTTCTCATCATTTAAAACAATGTCAATGTTGTTATCCTTTACAACTGCATCCTTTGACAAACACATATCCAAGCAAAACCTATCTTCAGATATTGTTGAAATATATCCATGAGTCTCAATATCATCGTTTGATGTATATCCTGGTATCAATGTTCGAGGGTCAAACGGTTTCCCTGTAGTAAACTGCATTTTCTTACAATTGGCACATGTGGCACCACACCCCGACGAAAATGATAATTTTTTAATTACAGGAACTTTTATTTTAGGTGAAAGACATTTTGTGCATTTCTTTCCCATTGTATCACAACTTTTTTTTAAATATAACCAATTGCGACTTTCAATCATTCTTTCTACGCCATTGTCAAATTCACATTGTATATCGTTTGGATTCTTGATTTGATGTGCCATTTTTCCAAAAACTGATGCGGTTCCATCATCCGAAACGATACCTAATGAACCATCGCCATCTGCGTATATCTTTCCATTCTCGCCTATGTTATACGATGGCAAATTGTATCTGGTGGTATTTCCACCGTGCGAAGGGAGACCGATTGTTTCAACAGACCAAGGATCTTTAAATTGAACAATAAATGCATTTTTATTAGCTTTGACATTTTCTGCAACTTTATCTAATCCACGAACATATTCTGTTTTTACGAGATAAGTTGATTCAGAAAAATTCCCACCCAGTAAAAATAAGTTTGGTTTTGATGATGGTTTTAATAGTATTGCTAAACCATTTTCTGTTCCAACAATTTTTTTAATGTTACCAAAGAAAGCATCAATATCACTACCCATTATTTGTCGATGATATTTAGGATTACCTATTAGTAAAAGTTTCCTCTCCTCGCCTTTATATGCTTCTATTAAAAATGCATCAATGTCTGCTTCATGTGCTGTATGGACTCGTACAATGTAATAACTTTTAACTTTATCATCTTTATTCTCTTCAATATTCTCAATCTCTTCATATGACCCATCGAGTAGATTAAACATAACGTTTGTGTCCTTAACATTATGTAAACCCCAAAACATATAATTAGTTCCAAGGTCCTCGAAATTATCATCTTTCATCCATTCGTCTTTATCTTTTAGTATTTGTTCGTTGTTTAAGTCTTTATCGCTTTTAATAAAAACAAAGACCGAATATGCATTTGTAACTATAGTTTTGATCAATTCTTTGTTTTGCCATTTACCTTCTTTCTTATCCGCGTACTCTGACAATTTGCCACCAGTTTCAACATTACCCCATGGGACGATTCTACTTTTTGTTTTCTCTGTTTTCTTTGTAAGTGCTATAAATGCACTTTTTGTTGCATATAATGAATCTATCTGACGGCGAACGTTTTCAAATATCAATAAATTTTCAATTATATATTTTGTATTTTTTATATTTTCTTTTGTAATTTGACATTGATAATTTTTCAACCACGTCTCTTCAGATGATGTAGGATATCCATATTGAATATCACCAATTTGTCTCGACGTTTCATATGTAGATGTTGATCTCGGGGAAAAGATATTAATGCTTGAACATGTTTCCCCACCAGCACCACTAATTCCCCATGTTTTCAAATAACCTTCCTTCGAAAGTGCTGCAATTGCATAGTCATTTGATATTAATTGTTTCACACCATTGTCTAGTAAGTCTTTTTGGTCTAGTAAGTAGGATTCGGTTCGATGGTGTCTTGTTGGGTTATTTGATGTACTTTTTTGACTCGATGGAGCTATCAACTCATCGTCCCAAAAATTTCCCCAGCTAACTAATTCCTGATTTGGACCACCATATGCTGCGTGGGAATTTAAAGTAGCAACTAATGTGAAATTATCATCGTTATCGATATTATCACCAGTAGTTGTTAGTTTTGTTATTTTCTCCAAGGCAGCTAGTGTTTCCTCTCTCGTTGTGCCCATGCATAAACCTTTACGACATGGATGGGTGTTTAAAATACAGTCATCCCCATAATCTACACCTAAGGATGCTTGGGTGCATTTGAATTCGCTACTTTTACGTTTACATGGTTTGAAACCATTTAAACCGTTCGTACTACTGAATTCGTACAGTTCACCTTTACTATATGCACGCAAATAGATACTATTTGCATGCATTTTATTAGCATCTTCTACACCAGTAACTTCAAATTCGTCAGCTTTGCTTGAAAAAATTATATTTCCATCATTTTTATTAATGGTAAATATAGAGCCTTTTATTGGTGTTCCATTTACATGCGATTGGTAGTGGAAACAATGCAATAGTAACAACATGATTAAGATACTTAAACAGTTTGACAATACTATAATATTTTTCCTATTAACGATTGCCATAGTTGTTGTGTACATTATTACAACGACGTGCCTGTCTGTATATTTATATATAATAACACCAATTTAACAACACAATAAAGACTTACAATAGTCAAATGTATAAAATATTAATGTTGGTGTTGATTTTGATAATGTGTAACAATGCGAGCAAATAGTATAGAGTGTGCTGATCTCATTTGATGGTTACTTAATTATGTATGTATATATATATTACTACTATTTGTTTCTATACTATAATACTTACTTTTTTTATTTATTATTATTTGTATTATTATTATTATTATTCATTATTATTATTATTCAGTAGTAGTAGTACTTATTATTATTATTATTATAAATACAACAGCATACAGCTAGCAGGCCAGGTGTGGAGTAATGATGATGTAATACATTAAAAAATTAAAAAATGTCTATAGTCTATAGTCTATAGTCTATAGTAGCTATAGTGGTTTTTGGTTTTTGGTCTTTGTGGTTTGTGGTATTAGTATATACAGTAGTACTAATTACTAATGGGCGAGATTGAGATACAGCCATACGCCATACGTCCATACATAGTAAATCAAATTATTTTTTAATTTATATATATAGTATTAAATCATATTCTATTATAGCCTTTTTTCTACATTTATCACTATAACATATATTATAGGTATGGTATAAAATCTTGGATTCGTCAAAATTTCGAGGTAAAAAATACTGATATTTTTCGAATTTTGATGATGGTCCACGGCGATGGTAAAACTGGATAATAATGGTTAACATGTATTGGTGTAGTGAGAGTATGTGTTTCAAAACAATGTCTATACGCCTATACACTTTTTTAGATTCTTTACAATTCAGAGAATATAAGGTAATATAAATAAAGTTTTAACTTTTAAAGGCTACGATTTGGTGTTGATTTTTGCCCCCCCCCCCCCCCGATTTTTAAAAAGAAACTTGACTGCCCAGGGACGACTGGTACCTGCGGACCAAAATGGGCAATGGACCCAAATTTTATTTCCGAATTATTTCATAAATGATACAAACTATTATCTTATTTATATCTATTTGGATAACTTTCGGAACATATTTTGGAAAAACCCTACTCTTCAACTCTTAGCCACCAGCGCAGCCAGCCAGCCAGCCCAGTCGGTCCATTAATTACTGACGATAAATTTAGCACTACACAGCACTAATAACAAGATTTCAGGTGAAAATATTCATCGTTGGTTATACTAACCAGTACAAATATAAACCTATCAATAATAATTATTTAATTTTACTCGATTTCATCATGATTTCATGACCATTTTCCCATTTTTATACCCATATAATATTATTATAATAAATATCCGATATATAATTTGACATAAATAAATAATAATTACACGTATTAATAATATTATATTTTGACTGTATAATTCCATAATTAAAAAACCCAGGTATAGAAATAATGCATTTACTGACGATAAATATTTTCACCTGAAATCTTGTTGTTAGTGCTATATATGTATCTCCAGCTTAATGAAAAGTCTAGGACCTAGATTATCTCCAGCTCCTCTTCTAAAAAAAATAATAAAAAAAATAATTAATTATTTTATTCTATTTATATATAAAATAAAAAAAGAATGTGTATAATATGGAGTGTGTAATGAAAACATCGTTGGTAGGTAGTGTGGTAATATATAGAATATACATTTATATATAGATTGACCAATCATCTAAAGTTTGTTTGCAAAAGGTCGTATTTTCATTTTAAATTTTTTAATCCCGGTGGTATCATAAACATATCTCAAGTTTTATTTCATAAGAAGTATTAGTATTGGCATTATATAAATTATTATTAATTAATATTTTTATTGATATTTTAGTTAAAACATGCCAAGAAAGAAGTCAGTACCGGTTAAATCGTTGGAAAGTAGCGATACGAAAGTAGCTATGGGGGTAACGCATCAAACTCCAAAATTTATACCGACACTAACACCACCAATCACTAATAATAATGATAAAAAAAGTAAATAGAAGAAACATACATGATGGATTTGACACTTTTTCATAAATATTGAAGCAAGTTTAAAGTTATATATATGGTAGTTGGTTAGTTCATACGTCAGTAGTACGTCAGTGTTTCATTACATGAAAATTTGAGAGAGATTTTTTGAGAGATTTATAAAATTATATTACGTACTAAGAAAGATAACGTAATGTCGTGTGTGGTGTTTCTAATTTTCTGTTTTCTTTTAAAAATGCTAAAATTTTGTAAATTGTAAAAAAATATGTTTTTTTTGTAAATTCGTCCTTTTTAAAATAAAAATTTAATTTTTAATTTTCTTCCCCTTCTACATTGCCAGATTGTTTCAATCATTGGTGATAAAAAAAACAAACAATCACACCACCACGTTTTCATGTTTTGTTTTTCACTTATACCGCCCGACACAAAACAAATCTGCTGAAAAATAAAAATTTAACTCCTCTGTCTCTCTAACTATTTCATCTATTATGCATATTTTGAGATACATATATATATATATATATAATACATTCAAAACCCAGACATTTTAAATGTATCATATATATATATATATATGCATATTAGATTATACTACATCTAATTATGCATCATATATTTCCATATCTCTTTTTTGTTGCTCTCCACACAAAATTACATTATGACGATATTCAATATACCTATAAGTATATTTTTTCATTTTACTTTTTTTTTTACTATTTTTGAGCATGTTATTCATCTCTAATACTATTTAACAATTTAATAAATATTTCAAAATATCTTGAAAAATTAAAATCCAGATATTTTAATTTCAAAAGCAGATTTTAAAATATTTATTTCATTGTAATAAAGAAAACATAAACACCATTTCGTTTCTGTCGCCGCTCATTATTATTCCTATATATTTGTCTTATTTAACTATCTTTATCTGTCTCTATTGATTCTTTTTTTTTTCTTTTCTTTTTTTTTTTTATAATATAAATTTGCTATTTATTTTTTTTTCGTTTTTATTATTTTTAATATTTTTTCTTTACAACTACTAATAGTATATATATATATATACATATATATATTATCGCATCGTAACTCGTAAATATCTTCCATTATTTAACTTCCTTTTCTGATGGACCTTTATCATCTGTCCCACTATCAACTATTTGCTGTCCTACGCCACCAACTGCGCCTTGCTGTGCAAGTAATTGTTGCTCTAAATGTTGTTGCTGTTGTTGGTTAAATAATTGTTGCTGTTGCAATTGGAATTGCATTTGTTGTTGCATTGAATTTCCCATTTGTTGAAAATCGCCACTACCAAACATATTCCCATATTGCATTTGTTGCTGTTGCCCGTTCATACCTTGTTGGTTGAATTTTGCTTGTTGGCCTTGTTGATTTTGTCCAACTTGCTGTTGCCCAGTTTGTTGATTGAAACCAGTTTGATTCAACCCATTTTGATCGCCCCACGATCCTTGTTGTGCACCACCAAGTTGATTCATGCCAAAGCCGCCAAAACCGCCTAATCCACCCATGCCCATATTATTCATCGCACCCATATTCATGGAATTCATATCCATCATTCCACCACCCATGTTCATGGAATTCATATCCATTCCCATTTGTGCCAATGAGCCATCGTAATTCACATTTCCACCCATCGGGAAACCTTGCTGTCCTAACATATTCATTTGTGACATATTTGGTGGCGATTGAGCCATCCCGCCGAATGATTGAAATGCCATGCCCATTGGGATGGTATTATCACCAAATGTACCATTGTTATTCGTTCCAGTAAGTACGGAGCTTGGTACTGGCTTTCCATCTGCACCTGTAACTAGTTCTTGATTTCCTTTTGCACCAGCTTCAATCGCTTTGTCTTTTGAAGCATTGCCATCGTTTGCACTTTTCCCTGCTCCAGCGGTTAAATCAGCAACGCCAGGTGGAGCTGCTTTGCTTGCACCACCGCTACTGTTATCGTTTGCATTGCTTTGCGCTACTTGCTGTTGCATCAGTTGTTGTGGAGTGGATCCTAACATTCCTTGGTTGAAATTTTGATATTGCGCATTCATTCCAGGTCCACCCATCAATTGACCTTGCCCATCCATACCTTGTTGACCAAGGTTGTTCATCATCATTTGTTGCATTGCTTGGTTGATTGCTATTTGTTGTTGGCGTGCTACTAATGCTTGTTGGGCAACAAAATTATTTTGTGCTGCTTGCTGCTGCATCACTTGTTGGTTTAACAATGCCTGCTGCTGTTGCATTTGCTGTGCTGCAGCAGCTTGCGCTTGTACCATATCGACATTTTGCTGATCAACGACAACACCAGGTGGAACGCTTTTACCTTTTTCCTTTGAAGAATTTCCATCATCGTTACCAGCTTTACTACTACTACTACTACTACTACTACTATTATTACTACCGCTATTAGCATCATTTGTATTTGTATTATTCGATGATGCATTCTTGTTGTTTTCACTATTATCATTGCTATTGCTATCGTCATTTTGGCTACTATTACTTTTGTTATTCGTGATGGTGGGGGTGGTGCTGCTGCTGCTGGTGGTGGTGGCATTACCAGTTTTTGTTCCTAATGTTGACAAGGAAGATGTTGCATTGTTGGTGCTTTTCTGATTTTGGCTATTGTTGTTATTCATGCTATTGTTACTACTATTATTACCACCACCACCATCCGTTGTTTGCGCAGTCGTTTTTTTCTCTGGACCTTTCGAAACTACATTTGCCCATGACATATTGCGTTGTATAGGTGCAGCTGGCACCGGTATCGACGCCTTTGAATTGCTTTGTGTATTGGATGGAACACTATTAGTACTGCTTGAATTGTAATTATTACCATTCACGTTTCCTTTTACTATTCCAACATTTGGCTTAATAGGCGAAGATACACGTGGTGTCGCACGTTTGACCTCGGCTTGTTTATTGTCTATAATATGCATACGTGTCTCCAATGCACGATCTACACTTTCAGCATCTGCATAAATAACAAAGCCAAAACCTCTTGATTTGTTTGTTTCACGATTATACATTACTTCACTTGATAATATTTTTCCATATTGTTCAAAATATTTTCGTAAACCAACTTTGTCGGTATCGTAATGCAAACCACCAACAAATATTTTCTTACTTTGACCTTCTGGTGTTAATGCCGGATTGTAAGAAGAAGATGATGAGGATGATGATGTCGTATTCGTCGTCGTCGTCGCTGTTGTTGCATTAGCAGCAGTAGTAGTAGAAGAAGAAGAAGAAGAAGTAATAGTAGATGAGGACGTATTGTCCTTGTTGCTGTTATTTGCACCATTACTTGAATTATCAACTATTACTACTTGATTATTTTTTTCATTACTATTATTTTTGTTACCATTATCATTCGAAGCCGTTGAATCTATTTTATTATTATTTGTAATTGAAGAAGAAGATGTTGTGGATGCAACTGTGGTTGCAGGTTTTCTACCAGTTGCTGTTTT
>Ga0099797_100029_pt1 | contig 72380 bp, 42 predicted proteins | sample Uncmet_Sort48C_1_FD_89871 | JGI IMG/M metagenome (GOLD analysis project Ga0099797, IMG submission 89871) | Marine eukaryotic communities from CALCOFI LINE 67, Pacific Ocean - C012_Sort48C_1 | ecosystem: Environmental > Aquatic > Marine > Oceanic | place: Pacific Ocean: Monterey Bay | collected...
CGTATTTTTACAATGGTAATTTGCTCCTACAGGTTGTCGCTTTTTATTTTTAGAATGATAGTTTGCTCCTTCAGCTTGTCAAGTTAAATGAAATTTTGACTAGCTCTCTCTCAGTCAGTCTCTTAGTATCTCAATCAGTCCCCTACTATTGGAGATCAAATTTTACATGCAAGTTTTTTAATTTAGTACAATAGCCTTTAGGAAAAATGTCTTTGCGACTAAGAACTGTACCCGAGGCGGCAAACAGATAAAGTCTTTGTGCAAAAAAAAAAAAACTTACTTGGCAGACTTAGTCAGGTTATATTGTCACTAAATATTTTGGATCCTTGTTCGCGAAGTTTCTATTTTACGTTGGTTAACCGATTCTACATCAGGTTTCTAAATTCTACTTGTGTTGGTTTATACTTGTAAGCTATGATCTCCGATTCTACATCAGGTTTCTACTGCAACGTTTGTTGGTTTCTGTAAGTTATGTCGGTTTGTACTTATGATCTCGGATTCTACATCAGATTACCGCTTCTAGCTATGTTGGTTAAAAAGATTACTTATGATCGCCGATTCTACACCAGCTCGAGATCAGATCTAAATGAATGCAAATGAATTCCAGTGCTTGAAGCCGATGCTGCAAGTCTGTCAGTTTGAATTCGTTGCAAGTCTGTCAGTTTCAATTCGTGCGCCTCAAGTCGCGCCCTACCTTTCAATCAGTTTGAATTTGTGACGAGTCACGCAGTCTATTTAAGTTCCCCAGTTTGTGACGAGTCACACAATCTACTTTCCAGGTTTGCGACGAGTCACACAAAGATATCTTTGCCAGTCCAAAGATTGTTGCGACGAGTCACACAATCTACTTCCCAAGTTTGTCGATTATCGCTTTTCTCTCCTGCAGATAAATTATCTCGCACTTCTAGATGAGTCGAGTTTCAAATTAGCTCGCATTTACTGTTCTCTCAGTTCTCTTGTGCTCGTTCTTTCTCACCTCTCCGGCATTTGCGCACACGATTCACACATCAATCACATCGCAATCCCTTTTTTTTCTCAATGCAATTCTCATATCAACCCATGCCCTCAGTTTGACAATTCGCAATTCTTTTCTCTCACATACTCACTGTCACACTTCCAATTTTCGCTCCCTCTCCACCTCTCAGACACCGCATAACAACAACACAGAATTAGCTCGCAAAAAAACGCGGGACAGATCAAACCGAATCATGGATTTTAATTTTCCTGTAGTAACAAGTAACAGAACACGGTCAAAAACTCTTCCGCTGAAAATACTTCTCGCTTTTCGCTGAAAATACTTCGATACAAATACTTTGATACAAAAATCCGGAACCCAACTGAGCGCCGGATCTTGTGTTTACTCCAATCTCTGTTGGATCTCGACGCTTTAGACATAGACACACACATAGACACGCTTGATGCTTTAAATGGATTCCAATAATGAGGCTTAAATTCTGTGCCTGCGGCGGGTTACAACTCAGTCTTACGAAGACTTATGGCTAAACTTCGAAGATGTTTTTCTAAATGATACTTATGCTAATCTGGAATGATAATCATATGTGTACTGAATGACATTTTTGAAACTTGAATGACAATGGCTGTCACTGAAGGGGAATCATATGGTGCCTAAGTGGTTCTCTTGGGGTATGGTGCCTACTTGTACAGGGGGACGCTTCCCGCTTGTCCAAGGGGAACGATGTGCCATTCCTGCTATCAATTTCTGGATTCGGATTGTTTTTACTTGGAAATTGGGCATCACTGCTAGGGCCCTGATGGAATTCCAAATCAAGGTGACAGTTTATTATTTGCGTGCATTAAGGTCTAGCATTCTGATCATGTGACTCAATGTTTGAATTGTGGGGATTTTCAATTTGATTTGAATATTGCTTGTCAGAAAAGGAAAGAGCTACCATGATTTAACTACCATGATACTTGGATAGAATCGATAGAATTAAGAAAAGAAAGGCTAAGCTCGCCAATATGAAGAAACTCATCAGTATGAAGTCTTTTATCTGATTAATGGGAATAAATTTCTAGCTAGCTCAGTTTAAGATCAGAACTCGTATCAGAACGCCATAAAAAACCAGACGACAATAATGACTATAGACGCCGCAGCGATAGCGCTGAAGAGCCATGAAGTGATAAATAATCGGGTTTGACATCGCTCAAAGCGCCTTCTTCGTTCCAGCACCCTTACCAGGCGCGCTACCAGCTCTGCCTGTCTTGCATTCTCATCAGCCGTCATTTCCATTTCTAGTTGTTCCAAAAAACCATTTTCCTTTGCCCATTTTTTTGAGATCTTTTTGTTGCAGAATGGATGAGGGCATGGGATTAGAAATTTTTGCCTGTTGTTTTCTTCGGTATCTGCCAACGGGTTAGAGCCGTTTTCTTGCATTTTTTGACGCAGTTGGAGCCGTATGTGTTTTTTGAGACAATCGACATGAAATTTGTGCCCGCAGCGAGTGATGATGGTCGGTTCGTAAGAAACAGACCTGCGACTCGACATTATGGTAGCGACACCTCGGGAAGTTCGTTTCGACGTCATGTCCTCCGCTTCTGATTCAGCTGCGGCTTCAGCGGCTACTTCATTGGCCACAACTCGGAACAGTGATCCTGCAGCGTCTGTAACGGCTTCCTGATCATCACGGCATTGAGCATGCCCAAGTTCCGCTGCGGATTCCACACAATCTAAAGAGCTCGAACTCAATTGCAGATCCTGGATTTGTGCGTCAAGAGATTCCGATATCCTCAGCGCATCAATTGCGCCAGCAAGAGCCGGATACTTTTGGCAGAATTCGTCTTCTTCTTCGTCGGTATAGACGCTGGATTTTCCACTACTGGTTGCACTGCTGTTTTTCACACTGTTGGTCGCGCTGTGAGTTCCGTTGTTCATACTGTTCGTTGCATTATGAGGAGTCCCGTTCTCCATGCGGTTTGTTGCGACCTTTGTTGCACTATCATTAAGGGCCTTTGTTGAACTATCATTATGCACGTCCTTAGAAACACTGTCATTCTTCTGAGTAGCGGTAGTATCACCAAACCTGCAGAGACAAAACATGCATTGATGAAAAAACTCGTCTTGTTCCGAAGGCTTCGTAACCTTGGCAAAACTCCCGAAAGGCAGCTTGAAAGCAGCTTGTTGCTTACTCTCCGCCAGTGAGAGAGACTCGGCGTCGCCTGCGGTAGCGCGACGGCGCAGAAGTCCTGGCTTTTGATTATTGCTTTCAGTGGCGAAGGCAGCGCTTGATGCAGCAGAACTTGACCCAGCAGCACCATCAGGCGTTACCCGAGATCTTGAAGATCGCCTGCAGAAGATGTTGCTCAGTGAGCCGGAGGAGCATCGCCTGAGGAGCAACTCGGGCGCAGAAGCAATCTTTTGAAAGCGTTGGGCGAGTGGACTTTCTTCAGAACTTTCCTCGGAATCTTCGTCGTCTGGTGCTGCTGAAGCAGTTTCTGATGGCGGTGAGACCGCCGCTGGCGCCTCCGGACGTGCGTTCTGATTGATTTCGATGACGACATTGGAATTGCGATTTGAATCGGTTGCGTTTTGATTTGAATCGGTTGCCCCGCGAGTATTTCCAGTCCGATTCATCATATTCTGGATTCGCCGAGAGAGGTAGCTGCCGAAATCTTCCATCAATTGGCTCACACCATCATAGACCATACCTGGGGCCGCACTGGCACCGTGACCTGCTGCGGCGTATTCACGTGCATATGCAGCGGCGGTACCACGCGTCGCTGTTGCGTTGGTGGCTGCTGGTCGTTGAGTTGGGACAGCAGGGTGAGGAGCTATCGGGATTGCGATGTGGTCGGGCTCCGCAACTGCGGAGGAAGCTCTTCTTGATGTTGATGTAGCGCTGATTTCTGGTCCCGAGGACAAAAGGACCACTGTGATATTGAAAACTTTCGTCATTCTGTTTATATGATTGTAACGTGATGATGCAGATGATACGACAGATACAAGTGATAGATCAGATTCATAGAACGTAGATACAAATTGGAAATCAAATTTCTATTTGAGAGTACTTGATGTGATAGTACCTTGTCGGGATACCGTTGTTGCTATCGTCGACTTAACCCCTTGAATACTGCGGAAATGGATGAAAGGAAGACGATCAGAATTGGACTCAGGGAAATACCCAACTTCAAAAGCAGATTTTCTCTATAAAAATATCGTAGCTCTACAAAAATATCGTAGCTCCGAATAATGAAAACGTCCGCTTCGCTTTCAAAATCTTGGGACGTCTCTCACAAATTCGCGCTAGTCCCTCACAAATTCGAATCGTGAAACCCCAGACATACGCAACAAAAAACGCTTTTCGCAAGCAGCAAAAATGGGCTTCGCTGAAAATACAGGTCTGCTGAACGATCCATAAATATCTATCTCGCGTATAGTATCCCCAAACTCGCACTTCTGAGTGCTTAACTGCACACCGACGGAACACAAATGACACTCATCAGCAAACATTCGCTTTCTTCTTGAAAAAATTATGCTTCACGAATCACTCAAATAATCATTAATGGTCGTTGCTCTCGGCCTTTCACTACTGAATGGTCGAAAAATCGGTGATATGACTTACTGAATGGCTTGATATTTGTTTGAACAATATAAACGTGCTCAATACTGAGCCACTTTCTCTTCGAAAATCCTTCCCTTCGAAGGATATTTCCCTGAATGATCTTTATGCGAATCTGGAATCTTTACTGAATGACACTGGTAAAACATGAATCTGATCGATAATCGAGGGGAACAATGCCTACTTGTTCCGGAGAACGGTGCCTACTTGTCTATCGGAACGGTACCTACTTTTCCGTCCAGGGGAACGGTGCCCACTTGTCCACGGTAACTGTGCCTACTTGTCCGGGAGAACGGTTATTGTGTCTACTTGTCTACGGGAACGTCTCTAATTATGGTACACCTACGCGGCCCCATTGGGCCTCTACATTGATGAATAACAATGACATAGGTATCATGTTTCAAATTGCTTCTACTTTGGGCGTCTACGGTACGGGCCCTGATTGAATTCCAAATCGAGTTTACTTTCATTATTGCTTTTTGTAATAGCTGATTGCTTTTTTTTCAATAATTCGACTGCCATAATGCTGTGAGAATGGATGGAAAACAGTCTAGTTTCGAGTTGAACTGTTACTTAGCTCGTATCAGAGAATATCATAAAAGAAACGATCATAAAGTGAGAATAGCATAAAAGAAACGATCACAAAATGGGAAAATCATAAAATTGTCCAATCATAAAATTGTCCAAATGATAACAATAAAGATTGCACCTCCGATGATGACGGCACTACAAATCATCGAACCGAAGAAAACGATGACCTCCGGCAATCCACACAGCTGCTCTCTTTCACCCCGTACACTTGCTAATACCTCTCGTGCCACGCGCCGTAACCTCCCTTCCTGTCTTCTTCTATTCTCTGCATCAGCTGCTGACTCAGCAGCAGCAGCAGCCATTTCTGCCATTTCCGATTCTATATTTTCCAAAAATCCGTTTTCTTTTGCCCATTTTTTCGAAATCTTCTTCTTGCAAAACGGATGAGGGCACTCCATTAGATTTCTTATCCTGTTATTTTCTTCGGTATCTGCCAACGGATTGACGCCATCTTGTTGCATTTTCTGGCGGATTCGCATTTCGATTTGTTTTTTCAGACAATCCACGTGAAATTTGTGGCCGCAACGGGTGATAATAGTTGGCTCGTAAGAGACAGACATGCGGTCATTCTGATTCGACTCTTCTTGAGCAGAATTGACATCGCCAAACTTGGAAAGGCAAAACATACACTGAAGAAAAAACTCATCTGGAAGATATTCCGCCTTCGTATCCTTTGCAAGTTCGCAAATGTTCGTATCGAAAGATGCCAGGTTCAAGGCAGCCTGCTGGTTTCTCTCCGCAAGAAGCGACAAAGACTCAGCGTCACCTGCGGTAGCGCGACGGCGCAAAAGTCCTGGCTTCTGATTGTTACTTTCAGCAGAGGCAGCAGCAGCACTTGACGCGGCAGCACTTGATGCAGCAGCGCTTGACGCAGCACAAGCAGTTGCCCGAGACCATGGAGATCGCCCACAGAAGATGTTAGTCATTGATCCGGAGGAGCGTCGTCGAAGCAGCATCTCAGGAGCGGAAGCATACTTTTGAAGAGTTTGCGCAAGCTTTTCTCCTGGAGCGGCATCTCTGGCAGGCCTGTCGTTATCAGATTCTTCTGCATGAGATTCATCTGATTCTGCTGGCGCCACGACAGTTTCTGATGGCGCTGCGACAGTTTCTGCTCCCGCTGAGACAGCCGCCGGAGCCTGCGGACGTGCATGTTCGTTGATCTCAATGCCGACTGTCGAGTTCCGAAGTGAGTTTTCCGCTGCCGTCGTGTCGCGAGTATTTCCATCACGATTTCTGAGATGCCAGAATCGTCGATAGAAATAGCTACCCAAATCCATCATCATTTGAGTGACATCATCATAAACTGTGCCTGTGGCCGCAGTGGTGCCGTGACGTGCTGCGGCATACTGACGTGCATATGCAGCTGCGGTACCATATGCCTGCGGAGTGGTTGTTGCATGCGAACTGGTGGCCGCTCGTCGTTGAGTGTTATCAAATCTCGGCGGAGCAATTGGGATTGCAGTATTCGGAGTCCTTGTAGCCTCCCTCTCCCGCCGGCGGAGAGCATCAGGGTTCCCACTCTGAGTGCTTGCTCTTCTTGATGCTGTTGCAGGAGCAGGGGGTGGAGCTATCGGGATTGCGATGTGAACATCAGCGTCATCTACCGCGCCTACTCTTCTTGTTCTTGATGTCGAGTAGACATCCAAGCCCAAAAGCACAAGGACCCCTGCTGTGACTTTGAAACCTTTCGCCATATTGTTTTTTTGTGATATTGTAAGTTACTTAATATCTGTAGCAATAATTGTTCTTATATGTTGTCGATTTATCGTTGGTTTAACTCGTTCATCACTGCGGGAATGGATGATTCAGGATGAAATCACGAAAGCAAGATGATTCAAATTGGGTTGGTATCAATACCATTTTCAAAATCAAATGCGCGCAAAATTCAGTCCGACTCGCTCATGAAAGATGTCTGTCATATTGCTCCGAATGGAAAAAGTGGACGCTTCGCTTTCAAATTCATATGACATTGAACCGTTAAAAATGCTCTCACAAATTCGATTTTCTGAACTTTAACAACAAAAACGCTTCTCGCCGGCAAGAAAAATGCGCCTCGCTTCCAATATAGCTCTTCGCGACCAATAGTCTATCTCACGTATACCCCACCTCGCAATCATCATGTCATTGTTTCTGATTGCCAAATGCGGCACGATACCCACAAACTGCACGAACACACCTGCCACTCATCAGCAAGGATTCTTTTTCTTTTTTTGGAAAAATCAAACTTCACAACAAATTACAAAAGCCTTTCCTTCTGGCTCTTCACTTCTCAATGGTCGAAAAGACTTTTCAAAAGTCCAATACCATTTACTGAATGGTCTCAATGGAATTGCAAATGGAGATAGTCAACTGACCTCCTAACAATAGTCCGAATTTCTCAGATTCTCTGATGACTGTCCGAGTCACGATGACGCCCCAACTAGCACGTCAAATTCAAGTTTCTGATCAGCAGTTTAAGATTTGTAAAGATAATACAATTGAGTGAGTCTATCACATGCGACTCACAAGTTTTTGTTTGCTCAAGTTCTTGCCTGCGGCGGGTGCAATAAATACTGAGATTTGTATTGAAAGTTTCGAAAGATACACCCTATACTGAGCGATCTTTGCAAGGCCCGGGGCATGACATTTCTTCCAAGTTCTGAATGCCATTTTTCTTTTCAATTCGAATTTCGAAGCCTTTGGAAATTGAAATTTGGAGCTTGAACGCGCTTGAAAGCTGAAGCCTGAAGCCTCGCCTTGAAGCGTTAAGAAGCGGCAAACGTGATCTTGATGAATGATGAATCAAGACTATACTGTCTTCTAGGGGAATTTGAAGCTTGATCGTGAAGCTTGGGCCTTGGATGAATAGGCTTCGGCATGAAAGACAGCCGCTACGTAAGATCATACTTATGAGACATCTACTGTCACGCGCGTGATTCATGTAATCTATGATTGCCTCTTCTACGTTGGCAATTTTTTTTCGTCCCTTGGCGCTGGACTTTCTCCTCTCTCTTTGAAACTTTTCTCCTCTCTTTTTGAAATTTTGTTCTTTTCTCTTTGAAACTTTTCTCCTCTCTTTCTTTGAAACTTTTTTTCCTCTCTCTTTGGAATCTTGTTCCTCTCTTTTTTGTTCTACTCTGAGCTCACTACATGTGACAATCAACAGTCTTAGCTAATCGTAATGACGGCCACACATAATAATGCTCGAGTCTAGATGTAAACTGTGTATTTTGGGCATCACTCCTACGGGCCCTGTTTGAATTGTAAATCATTAAAATGTCAAATATGGTCGTTTGTTTTGCGTGCTTTGGAAGAAAGATTGAGTTCTGACTCACTTAAAGATTGAGTTCTGCTTGTAAATTTCTAGGCAAGGATTTTTCTTTTTTCCCCTGATTCATGATAAAACTCAAAGATACCCAGTCACGAAATGGAGTCACTACTCAATGACTGTTCACTATTTTTGATTTTTCGAATACTAGCCTGATTACTAACAGTGATTCATAGACTTTTGGCCACTGACAGCTGGCCCGACTCCATAGTTTTGAATTTCTTGGTCTAATCATAAAAACTGAGGCTTGCACAAACACGAATTAAAGAGTCGAGTTATGTCACGAGCCCGTTCTAGTTTCCAAATATGTGTTATCACGAAAGTAGCTTCAATGTTTCTTCAATGCTCAAAGCAAAAGTCTTAAAGACGAAACCTCTCTCACAAAAGAACGCAAACGATGATGATGACCGTTCCAACGACAACGAAGACAGTTGTAGCCGTTGAAGCAATATACGCCCTGTACCCGTTCCGTTCGATCCGGATTTGGTCTGCGAACCTCAAAGCCTCACGTTGTCTCCTTTCCTCATCCTTAACCTTCATTTCTTCCTCGATTTTGGACAAAAAACCGTTCTGTTTTGCCCATTTCTTCGAAAGTTTTTTTTTACAGAATGGGTGAGGACACTCGCAGAGCTTCTTTCCTCCTGCTTCCGACAAAGGATTCACACCTTCTTCCTCCATTTTTTGACGGATTTGCATTTCGATGTGTTTTTGGAGACAACCAGTGTGGAATTTGTGGCCACAAGGTGTGATGGTCGTGGGGTCGTAGGAGACATCATCCTCTGTTTCCTCTAGAGGATCTTCTGTTTCATCACATTCCTCCAAATTCAATTCGCTTACTGCGTCCTCAATGGTTTGGGATAACGTCGCCGCATCAATGCCTGCGTCTTCGAGGCTTTCGAGACTTTCCATAGGAGGACATCTCTGGCAAACATCGTTTTCTTCTTCATCAGAAGTCGAAGCGATAGAAGACTTTCCACTGTTGGTAGCACTGTGGAGGCCGTTTTTCTTGTCCTTCTTTGCTTTTTTAGCAGCAGCATCGCCAAACTTCGAAAGGCAGAACATGCATTGGTGGAAGAATTCGTCATCGGCTTTTTTGTCTTTCGGGAGCTTGAAAGCGGCAATTTGAACATCTGAAGTTCTTTTCGCCTTCTCTTCAAGAGATAGAGACTCAGCATCTCCTGCAGTAGCACGACGGCGCAAAAATTGTCTTGGACCCTGTTTCTGAATCTGACTGCTGCTGTCAGACTCACCAGCAGCGCTTGAGGTTCCAGCAGCGCCAGACTCAGTCTGAGGCTCCACACGAGAGCGAGAAGATGCCCGACAAAAGATGTTGGTCAACGATCCGGAGGCACGTCGAAGCAACAACTCGGGTGCAGTGGCACGCTTTTGCAGTTGTGGTTTTTCAGTGACTCCGGAGTTGACATCGGTGACTGGACCGCCATCACGTCTGAGCTGTACACCGGAAATAAGCGGCGTGTCAATCTCGGAGATACGGGATGGAACAGTACTTACTTCGGAAGTCGTTTCAGTCATTTCAGGACCTGCAGAATCATTGGAATCAGAAGAATCAGAAGTACTGTGCTCGGACTCCTCTCCGACAGTCCAAAGAGCGTTCACAGTTCGTGGCGCAACCGTGACGCTTCTTGCGGTGTTTGAGTTGTTATTTCGATTGGTGGTGTTGGTATTCCGATTGTTGGAGTTTCTGTTTCGGCCGAAGGTGGAGCTTCTGAACGACCTTCTGAGATTTTGAAATCGTCTGCCAGCTTCATCCATCAACTGACTCACCCCATCATACAGCATACCGGCGGCACCATCAACAGCACCTGCATTCGCTGCGGCGCCACGTCCCCTTAAACCGGGACTGTGACCACCTGCAATAGGTCGTCCATGTGCTGTTGTGGCTGTTGCAAGCGAGGTAATGAATGTTCCAGCGATTCCTGTATTACGATCAGATCTGGTCGGACCGTGTGACCGCGTGGCTGTTGTACGCATATTAACTGGTCTGGCAATTCCAGCACCATCAAGTCTGGTATTATCAAATCTGGTTGTAGCAGCCGATCTTGCAGGGGCAGCAGGAGGTGCAGGAGAAAAAACGGGAGCCATCGGGATTGTGATATGATCAGCCTCCCTGCCTGCGGTTCTTCTTGTCGTCGAAGATGTTGCGTTCACACCAGGTCCAGAAGAGAGAAGGACCGCTGCTGAGGTAATTTTGAAAACCTTAGAAGAAACCATTTTGGATTTTGAGAGAGAGAATAGAACTTCTGGTATTGTTGTAACAATAAATAGATGATCAATAGCGTGCTACGAATAGAATTCGTTTGGACTTTTGTTCCTACGATAAGTTCTAGGATATTATGGGGAAAAATAACGGATAAATAAGTTTGAAGTTTCCCGATGAAAACCGACGAAATCAAATTAAATTTCTAGTAGAGAAGACTTGTTCTTATCGAGTTACTAGAATATTGACCTACTTCTAGTGAACGTGACGATGATGCTGATGAATTACTTCTAGTGCCCGTGATGATGATACTTCGGCACGTGATGATGCTGATGATGAGCTATTGTCGATGCTACTGTCGATTGAGCTCGTTGATTGAACTCTTTGAAATAATGTCGTCGGATATTTTGTTGTCGGATACTTTGTAAGTGTTGTTGTGTTGCTGGGATGGATGATGAAGGGAGAATTAGAATGGAAATTGGATCGAAATCAACTCAAAATATGCGCCAGTTGTTCTACTCGTAACTCTATGATTCGCTCCAAATAGATACAATTGCTCTCATTTCGCAAAGAATGAACGCTCTAGACATTCGCTTTAAAATGACGTCAAAAAGCTCGCGCCCTCAAATCCGAAAACTCTATCAATGAAAACGCTCCCTCACAAATCTGAGTTTTTCGCTCTGACAACAAAAACGCTCCTCACCGGTGATGGTTTCACTCACCACACCATGAATAGTCAATAAATGCCAAACGATCGCAAAGTCATTAAACATGCACTCCTACCGTATTTTTTTTTCAAAGAAAATGGTATCGGTGATTCGAAAAAAAAGCTTCCCCACCAACACGCCCTATGTGCGGCAAAGATGGCCAAAAGACACGCTTTGACCAAGATTCGTCGGCCATCGAAAAGCTCCAACTCAAACACAAAAAATTCGAAATGTAACACAAAAGAGCGTGTTTCGCTGTCAGTTTGACGTGGCCCATGTCATTTGCCACTGACTTGTATCCCAAAAAAATACGCACTCCTACCGGTTATTTTTTTGGAAGAAATTCGAATCGCTCCTCGCTCAAAATCACTTCCCAACCAAAAACGGCAATGACCAGATCTCACAGGGGATTTGGCATCCTGGACCTTTGTGAGATCGAGTCACCTGCGACCTTTCATGCCAATCAAATCAGAGACACATACAATTTGCGCAATTGATGAACGCGAAATGAGCTACAATGCATCGTGTCACAAACAACAAAATGGAGCTTATTTACCGCATGTAGCAATATCCGATCAGGATTCGAGCACGGGTTTGGTGTTGCCATGATCCTCCTGCAATGATGTCGAAGTCATTAAATACGCACTCCTACCGTATATTTTTTTTGAAGAAAATGTTAAAGGATCTTCCGCAAAATCACTTCCCAACCAAAAACGCCAAACGCCAGATCTTTCAGGTGATCTTTCAGATCCTCCACATGATCGACAAATTGGCTGCAACAATGTTGATCGAAGACACAGACGAAATCTGCCATGGTGGAACGGAAAAAGAGCTGCATCCTGCCACAAATAACCAGATGCAGCTTGTTTACCGCTTGTATGGTATCCGATTCGGATCAGGATTCGAACACTGGCCAGGCTTGGCATACACTTGGCACACACTTGGCATGATGTTGAACATGGACATTTGTTCCGACTCGGAAACTGTCATTGATGATTCAGATTGTGGAATGAATTCGCGGGCAGTTTCTCAGCCTCTCAGGTATCGAAAGTCTAAAGAACTCATAGACCTGGAGGTCAACTTGAAAAGCGTTTTCAGACGATTCCAAGGCCTGACTCTATGACTTTCATGAAATTCCATAAATTGCTACTGCAGCACTGAGACATTGCTTCTCAGACACTGCTAGAGAGATATTGCCGCTAAGACCAAAAGCGCTTCTACTGCTGTTACTACTTCTGAAAAAAAAAAGCAAGTTAGATTGTATGTCAATTTCTATTCGCGGATCAATCTCTGCTAATTTCTCAACACTTATCGATAGATGGCGGAAGTTTCCTTGTTGAGCTTATATGTTTTGCTCTCATTGCTCTGCTTGTAAAGTCAATCTGTATTCGGTAATGTTGTGTTTTTGAACGGCAATTATTATGTACCAGGAAAGCGTTCGTGAAAGTTTGAAACTCAATCGATACGTAGGGTAATTGTGAAACTCAATCGATACTTTGGGCAATCATGAAACTCAATTTCTTTTCTTCTTGCGTTTGTGAAGTCAATCTATACTTTGGGTATTCTTAAGCCTGTAAATTCAATCTGTTCCGTTTCCTCTTTCGAAATCTCGCGCATGTCCTTATCGCCACTGCGATCATTATTTGCCCACGACTTGAGCGATCATTATTTGTCCACGACTGTGAACAATGACTATCCGTCACGAAGTCCCCCACTGCGAATTATGAGTCACGCTTCACTACGCTTAATCTGCGCCATAACGGTAGTAATCCCCAACACCTCCAATATTATCGTCCCCACCACCACCGCGAGAGTACAAATTGTCCAGCCTGCTACTTTCTTGTTCCGCATTTTTCGCTTTGATCATGAGATCGATTATAATGATAGCGACCCCCCCTGCTATAGCCAGAAATGCGAAACAACAATAAATTAAAAAGAGGTTTTTCCAGCGTTGTGCTCTTAAAGCCCTGAAATCGATTCTCCCGGATGAGTTTCTGGCAGCAGATTCCAGACCTCCTCTGAGACTCATAGTAGTGTGTATGGCCGCCCGCCGGCGGGCCATAGCGTCAAATGCGGTCGTCTTGACTTTCGCCATAAACCCCTCATCCAGCAACCCGTGGTTGTACGCCCAGCCTTGCGGTAATTGTTTGTCACAAAATGGATGGGGACATTTGACGAGATCCACAGTGCCTAGAGCAGCTTGATCCTGCAATTGGAAAAAGTTTGCTGGTAGAAGTGGGTTTGTTCCAGTGTCCTTTGCTTTTTGCAATATTTTTAGTTCGAGGTCTTTCTTTAGACACGCCGTGTGAAATCTGTGGCCACAGGGGGTGATAATGCTGGGCTGGGGGAAACGTTCGGAATCGTCAATATCTTCTGAATTTGAAGAACTATCAGAAGTTGAAGATCCAGCACGGGAAATATTTGACTTTTCTGGTCCAGACTTGATTTCAGGTGAGTTCTCAGCTTCTGAGCCCTCAGTGGTAGTGCAATTGCTTGTGCGACAGCTATGCACGGTCAAATCGCCATCATTGGGTTTTTCATGAAATTTGCTGAAGCAGAAGACACACTGGTGGAAGAACTCGTCATTGTTTAAGTTTTCAGTCTTGTTATCCTCGATCTCCTTATTCATAGTGGTGTTTAAGGAGCTTCCTGTTTGAGTTTGAGTTGTTGTTTGCGTAATCACAGGTCCTGGAGCTCTGCGATTCGGATTGAACGGCGGAGGTCTGTAATTAGGCGGCGGAAAATGGGTAGAAGAAGAAGCTGCCTGATTCGAAGATGTTGTCTGCTGATTCAAATGTGCTTCTGTGGCATTGTTTATTGCGTTTACGACTCTCGTTAGAAACGATCTGTTAATTGCAGTTTCATCGGAACTTCTGACGGGCGCGTTGAAGGTCGCGAGGTTTTCTTCCGAGATATCAAAATTCCGCTGTCTTTCAGAGGCGGTGAGAGCAGAAGACGTATCAATCAAATTAGATGCACTTTCAGAATTCCCAAGGAAAGCTCGCGATATTCGACCGGACAGTCGACCACTGGCCCGCGCGGATGCTCGCGATAGTCGCCCACTGGCACGGGATAATCGTTCGCTCACGACATCACTGATACTCATTAAACTGGAAGACGAATGCCGTCTGACCATCAGATCAGGGGCGGAGGAACGTTTCTGAAATGGGGAGTCCCCATCTGGTCCAGATTGCCGAGAAACAGGAGATTGGCGGGAAACAGGGGATTGCCGGGATATACTGGATAGGCTTCTCACCGAGTCCAGAGTCTCTCTCCGGCTCAGCCTGGCAACTTGCGTTGGACTTTCGGTCTGTCTTCGACTCAAGCTGGCAACTTCAGTGTGACTACCACTGGTTGATGCTTCTGCTTGACTACCAATTGGATCTGGTTGCGTCGTGATGGTGCTGCTCCCATTGTTGCGGACTGTACGAATATCATGATCAGCGGCGGTGCTGTCACGCGTAGACCCCCCTGTGGGGCGTGTAGAAGAGCGTCGTAGCAGACGCCGAAATAGTGCACCAAACTGGTCTGCGATCAAATCGGTATGCTGTTCAAACGTATTTGATAGGCTGCTGAATGCATTTGACTGGCTGTCGCTGCTATACCTGGCTGATTCAGCTGCTGAAGTGTCAACTGCTGCCACGTTAGATTCTGGAATGTCAATAGTGACTCGACGTGGCGCAGCCTGCACTGCTGACATAGTGCTAGGCGAAACTATTTCACTTGTTGATCTTGTATTTGAGCTTCTGTGTGCTCGCACTGCTGGAGCTGTCACTGGCGGACTGCCAGGTAATGTGGGAGGGCTCCGATACGCTGGAGGATTCCGATACGCAGGCCTATTACCAATGCCAGGAGTTGTGGGAGAAGAGTCTATAACTTCAGATTCTGTTGCTCCAGCTTCTGTTGCAGCAGATACACTCGCAGAAGACGCCAGCTCTGTTGCAGGAAAGACACGCGCACTTCTTGACGTGGACGTTGCATCTATTCTGCCGAGATTGCTCACTAACAATCCGGGCAGGAGAACCCTGGCAACCTTTGTACTGCTGAAATCCCTTCTGTGGTGCGTCGTCATTTTGTTTGTAATCAGAATACCAACGAATGGAGAAACAAAAACTTTATAAGAATTGAATTCCTAGAGTTTTAAATATGTGAAGAGTAGATGTCTAGAAGAGCGCAAAAGATCATTGTTGTCATATCCTCTGGAGGAAAAATCATTGTGAAATGAATGATGGCAAGAGTTGCAAATCAAGCGAAGAAGAAAATGATCGCGTTACCAAGATGTACACAATGTAACGAAAATTCGCACGAATGGAAATCGCTTCGGCCGATACACAAATCATATTTTTTATGAATATATCTGAACGCCATAGGTTAACTCTGTAATACGCTGAAATATTTCAACCAAATACGCTTCCGCAATACAAAACGCTTTCTTTCACTCTGGCTACAACTTCGCAAACGAAAATCAAAATACGCTTCCATGAAAACGAAAAAATGCTACTACCAATACCAACAAGAATCGACGCAAAAATGAACGCTATGACTCGCTTTTAAGTTTATAAAAATGCACCCGATGATCAATCGCTCTTACTTGTTTTTCAAAAACGGTTGAACACGTCAAAACACATCTTTCACATTCTGGAATGATCTCATTGACGCTCGAACTTGATTGAGTTGAACTCTTGAAATGCCGACGATGTTCATCAGCATTGAAATCAGATTTGATATGTCACTGCGATTGAAATTCTCCACTTAACTTTGTTAACTAGAACTAGAATACGATCGGGGTAATACATGGGTCTTACTTACCCAGCATGTATCTTTTGCAAATTTACTTTTTCACAAAATCATATTTAATTCACTCCTTTCGAATTTCTATGGTTATTTTTCATCTTCCAAACTCCGCTAATAATTCCATCCAATCGGTATATCGATTAAATACGACTTCATTGTCGATTGAACTAATCGACTGTCCTTCGTATCAAAAAACCTCGAGAAGACTGTCTAACAGATGGGTAAAGATACATGTCACGAAGCTAGTATAATTGAAATGCTTCGGTGAAAAAAGGCTGAGCTTAATCCGAAACTGCAGTGCCCACGCCTACCGTGGTCACCGTCCGTGAGTTACCAACTGGGTACTAAGTTATATCTGATCTGGATACTTCTGTACATATTTCTAATACGCATTTCTGGGACACTTGATTCTGAAACATGGGCAAGAAAACTTGAGTGTTGAACACTCATATTTTTTGATCTCGATTTTTTCGGCGTTCAAGGCGTTCTCGATTCTGAGAGAATTGACTTCAAGGCTTCTAATACTTGACCTTTGCAGCGCTGGGCGCGCTGGTTTCCAAAGCTCGACTTCTCGTAGACTCGAGCTGCGCGATTCAAATGTTTTTCCCCTGCGAGATTCTCAACAAGCAATAGCCCAGCCAACCGACACAAAACGTCGCCACGATGCAAAATAGTGAACAAACGAGTATTTTGCACTGTAACGTATATGAGAGCTCGACGAAATCATTATAATAATCTTCCCATGTGACTGTCCATAAGTTTCCTCCCTGTAATGCTTCATTTTCCTGGATGATCCTCCCCAATCTATCCCTTCGAATCTCGGCCAAAACTCTTTCGACTTTTCTTTTATATTCTTGGGTAAATGCGGGAGTATTGATCAGACCTTGGTTGATAGCCCAAGACTTGGAAATATTTTGTTCACAAAACGGATGCGGACATTCGATGAGTAGATCTGCCGCGTTTCTGATGCGATGATCGGTGCTTCTGGTCTGATCAGTTAGGTCGGCTAGCGGATCCACACCGGTGGTTTTTACTTTTTCGATGAGTTTCAACATCATGTCTTTTTTGAGGCAATGGATGTGAAACTTGTGGCCGCAGGGAGTGATAATAGCGGGATCTGAGAGTCTTTGGGAGTCTGATTCTGATTGTTGGGAAGATTGTGAGTCTGATTGTGTATCTGATGTACTAACTGACTCCTTGCTCTCGTCGTGCTGGAGTCTGTTGCTCTCATTCTGAAGTGCCCGTCTTTCGTTTTCAAACTTTCCAAAACAGAATATGCACTGATGGAAGAACTCGTCTCGATGGGAAGAAAGAGCTGCTGTTGGAGAAATGTTGGAAGAGTTCTCTGACTCACCTGGTCCTACGGGGACAACTCTAGAAGACCTGGAACTCTCAGAACGGCCCAACGCGCTTACCAATCGAGAGAGTCTGCTGTGACTGACTTGCGAGTTGACAGGAGGGGCTTGGTTAACAGGACTCACTTGGTTGACAGGTGACGGAATGACAACACGGGAGCGCCTGAACGGCACGACCGACCCCGAAGATTCCTCTCGTACGAATGATTTTCTAGAACGTCGCCCCACCACATCAGGCGCAGAAACGAAGCGTCTCAGGCGGGACGGACGCTTGGTAAATCTCTCATCGCCTGCAGAATTGCGGGTAGGTTGTTGAATTGGAATTACAGAGTTTTCATTTTTTTCACGCTCAATAAATTTCTTCGCTTCGTCTGCAGACTCTGCAGTGGAATTAGCTTGAACTGGGTTGGTATCATTTCTTGAAGTCCTGCTCTCTGCGCTGTTATCTTCAGAGACATTTCCGGATACTGGAGAGCTTTCTTCGCAGGGGCTTTGCCGACAACTCGGAGTCGCCGGAATATCGGTGGCGACAGATTCAGATCGTGAGGCACGCGCTGTCCAGGCTCGTATCAGCCGCGGAGGGGCTCTCACAATGTTCTCTGAATTCTGATTCCCACTGTTCACTACGGTGGGCGCACCTGTTCTGGTTAATTCTACATCACTCTGAATCTCTCTCGTAGACCTCGGCGACGTCGCCTCGGGAAATCTGTCTGGTCCCAAAGAGAATAGAACCGAAACAACGAAGGAAACTTTTTGCATTGCCATTTTACATAAATTGCTCTCGAATTTCTAGAAGGAAACAAAATGGCAATCTGCCAAACGAAAATAGATCAAAGACGCAGGATCAGATAGTAACTTAGCTACGCTGCTAAGTTTAATCAAAGGAGCAAGAAATTTTCAAAACTCGAATTCAGCTACTGCTGTTTGTACACCGTTGAGAATGTAAATCTCAACTAACATGATTCCTGTGTGGGGATGCGGGACATGAGATGAAACTGAATGGATAATGGAACTGTATTCGCTACGAAATTCCAACTATGTCATGGAACTGTATTAGCCATGGAAATCGCAATGAAATGCTTCGCAACATGATGACGATGGCTTCGTGATATCATTATGACCCCGCACGCTTCGCAAAAAAACGCTCCGACAACTAAACGACTTCAAAATTTGAATCAAAGGAAATCCGCATGCTGTTATGCTAATTATATACACGAAAAGAAAACACGAAACGTCTAACACTTTGTCTGCAAAGAAATGCTCGTTTCGGTGGAAAGAAAACGAATTAAATCTGAATCATACAAATAACGTTGCCTGGCACTGCCGGCGCCGCACTTACTAAGGCATATCTATTAGCTGGGAAACAAATCATGATATATAGACTACAAAGGGAAAAGATATTTAGCGTGATAGACAAGTACTTGTCATTTTGAAGGAAGTCCCCCACTGGGTACTACAAGGGTATTACTTACCCAATATGTGATGATGTGAGCCGACTTACCCAATATTTGATGATGTGAGCCGACTTACCCAACATGTGATGATGTGAGCCGACTTACCCAACATATGATGGTTTGGGCAGACTTGCCATTTCCAAATTTCTTTTTTTTCAAATTTCTACTTGTCAACCAACTAATCGACTCTTAATTCATTTCTGCGTTGATTTCTGTGTTGTAAACATTGGATATATACGATGATTGCGATATCGATCAGATTTAACGTAAATGTAAAAGTATGAAAAAACTTCGAGACGAATATGTAACAGACGGGGAAATATCATATGGACGAGTGTATGACTCTCAGTATGTCGGTAAAGGAAAGACTTTTATAAAAACCTGAAATCCGAAATCGGTCTCAACATAAGATTCTCAAGACAACTGCCGTGATCACCACTAACCCGCATAATACCTTGGTCATCATCCCATGGGTGCTAAGGTTACGGCGCGTCTGATTTTGCAGAAATCGTCATTCGTAATGCCATTAGAATGGGACCAAATAGCTTGCTCATGACTTAAAGTTTTTGTTTTGAGCGTGAATATGAGAGCGAAATGCCTAATAACTAAAAGTTGAACTCAAAAGCAGTGACTTCTATTGTGATACTTCCTCAATCGATTGTGGATATGTCTGTGCTTGTAATATGTCTGTACTTGTAAATTCTTTCATTTGAAAGTTGAATCATTGCTCACATTTTTGAACTCGATTCATAGACTTTCAGAGTAGGAGTTCTACCGATTTTCCCTCTTCAAATTTCACCCAAATGCCTGATCTACCGATTTTCCCTCCGCAACCGTCACCGCGCAATAAGCAACCAAACCTACACTTCCAACAGCAAAGATACAAGCCAAGCACATACACAATTTAAAAGGTGCAGTAGCCGATAGATCAATCAAATCTCGTTCCATCCGTTGCCAGAAAGTTCGTTCCTCTCCGTTTTGATCTCTTTCTCTTGAAGTTATGATTCTCCCATTTCTATCCCTGCGTATCTCAGCCAAAGCTGTTTCGATTTTTTTCTTATATTCCTCATTAAAAGCGTTGTTGATGAGATTTTGTTCGACAGCCCAAGACTTCAATTCGAGCCGCTCCTTACAAAACGGATGTGGACACGGGATATATACTCGTGGATTACGCCTCATCAGCGGATCTCCCCCGGTTCTCTTTACATTTGCCATTAATTTCAGCATTATGTCTTTTCTCAAGCATTCAGCGTGAAATTTGTGGCCGCAGGGGGTGATGATGGCTGGCTCTGAGAGTGTTTGAGAGATTCTTTGGAACTCTTCTGATTCTGACTGTTCGGATTTCTGTTCAGATTGTGTACACTGTTCGCACTGTGTATCCGATTGGGTCGATTCCTCTGGATCATTTGTTATTCTGGAGTCTTTCTGGAGTCTTCTGTCAGTGTTCTCGTTTTCGAACTGGCCCAAACAGAACATGCATTGGTGGAAGAATTCGTCACGATGTGAAGAAGCGCTTGTTGTCGGGCTGTGAGCGCTTTCTGCTTCAGCCCCCACAAGAACAGTACCGACCCTCGACGATCTTGAACTCCGGCCCAACCGCGAACTCTCAGACAGGCCCAACGCCGTGACCAATCGAGATAGTCTGCTGGGGCCAGCTTGGTTGCTAGGAGTGCCTCGGTTGACAGATGACGGGGTGCCACGTGACGGCGTGACAGCGCGGGCATGTGTCGGTGTGACAACACGGGAGTCTGACGGTGTGACAGCACGGGAATGTGTCGGTGTGACAACGCGGGAGTGTGTCGGTGTGAGAGCACGGGAGCGCCTGAATGGTATGATTGACCCAGAAGATTCCTCTTGTACAACCTCTTGCACGATTGCTTTGTGAATCCTAGAGCGTCGGGTCGCCAAATCAGGTGCGGAAGAGAGGCGTCGAAGTCCTTTGGGACGTTTGGCGACTGGGGCTGCAGATTTGGGAGTAGTTTGTTGAACTGGAGATGCAGGATCAAAGTTTTCGCTTTCTTCTGCAGACTCTGCGGAAGTACCAGCTTGAACTGCCCTGGTACTACTTGCTGAGTGATTATCTGCGTTGTTATCTGCAGAAGTATCAGAGCCTCCTGATACCAGGGTTTTTTCCTCGCTGGAACACTGTGCACAACTCGGAGTCGCCGGAATATCAATGGCAACATGTGACGATTCAGCCTGAGCCTCAGACTGTGAAGGTCGGATTGTTTTCGCTCGGGTCAGCGTCGCAGCGGCTCTCACAATGTTATCTAAGTTCTGATTTACATTGTTCGCAAGTTCCACATCAATCTGCACCTCTCTCCTAGACGTCGGCGACGTCGCACTGACCTCGGGAAATGTGGCTGGTCCTAAAGACAACAGAACCGAGACGAAGAAGGATTTTTTTGGCATTTTGCGCGAATTACTCTTGTTACTTGCGCGAATAGTGAATTGCTAGAACGGAATTGCTCTCGAATTACTTGACTTGTTACGCGAATTACTAGATTTGTTTTTGATGTATAAATGTTGATTGAGACAAAATATCCTGTATGAATGTATGGGAGATGGAATGAATGTAGGGGAGATGAGATGAACGCATGGGAGATGGAATGAATGTAGGGGAGATGAGATGAAATTGAATGGTAATTCATTCAATATGCAAATATGACGCTGTATCCTACTCGCCGTGATAATCGCAATGATGAGACTCCGAACTCGCAATATGAAACCATAAATGATCACTTCAAGATATGAAGCCATACGCTCCTGAAAAAAAATGCTCCGACTACCGAATCAATGAATTCAATTACGCTGCCGCATACTGTTAACTTAATACTTATTCTCTTATACAACAACACAATATGACCGCCGCTCTTACTCCGTTTCGCTCACGCTCTGCCAATCTAGCTTAATCAAACGCAACGCTTCGCCATCACGCAAATCTGAATCGCAATCATCAAGCAAACCTCAACACATAACGGTAACATTCATCTAGACACCGGGGCAACTTCGTGACGCCGCTCCTTATGAAAGAACTGTCATAAATCGTAATGCTTGGAGTTGTTTCGGTGGAAGAAAAACGAGACACATCTTTCAATTGGGAAAAAGAAGGGAATTTGAAAAATATGGAATCTGTGTAATTTGAAACTACGAATTTCTTGCACCAATCTGTGCTCATGTATCACGTGGGGTACTGAAATGGTTGAAATACTACTCATTCGATCTAGATGTCTTGATCATACTTGATCTGTACTTAGTTAACCTCGATGTCTTGATCATACTTGATCTGCAACACGCTCAGACATGCTCTGATTACGCGCTGATTTGTAGACTTGCAATTGGACTCGAGATATTGATTTTCAAGTGGAAACTCGTAAAATAGCACTTCCGACCTACTTGAGAAAGGCCCCTGAAAGTCGTAAATAAGTTCTTCAAATAGTATTCGCAACTTTGAGCAGTGCCATAACAAGCCCACCTCCACAAACCAGACACAATAAGGAAATCACTATGCACACAACCTTTTTGACGTACAGAGGATCATTGTAATTGAACTCGGAATCTGCGACCCAGACGTCCGACGCATGTCTGCTGACTGCCAGTCTTCTTTCCAATGCCACTTGCTTGAGTACTTTTTTCCAGTCGCTCACAAAGCCACGATCAATCAAACCTTGGTCAATAGCCCAAATTTTTGGAATGTCTTCATCACAAAATGGGTGAGGGCACTGCATAAGGTTTGAACAACGGTGGTCCATGATCGGATCTATACCCGTTTGTTTCGCTTTTTCCCTCAGTTTTAGCTTCATGTCTTTTCTCAAACATTCGGTGTGAAATTTGTGCCCACAGGGGGTGATGATGGTAGGCTGTTGGGACATTGTCATTCTGGCGGACTGTGATTGTTTGGACAGTCTCGCGGATTCCATTCTGGTGCTTGAGTGGATTGATGTCCGAGAATCGCCGCCGGCGACGCCGGTACCACGTTGAGAATCGACACATTTAGGATAGCCTCTGTTGCTGTCCTTCTGAAACTCGCTGAAGCAGAATATACACTGATGAAAAAATTCGTCATTCGGAGCGTTCTGTGCATTCGAAGAAGATTTGTTCGCGTTCTGAAGCTCGTCGTCACGTTCCAACCTTGCAATTATTTTTTCGACGCTTTCAGAAGAGACGAGCTGCCTTTCGGAACTCTCAGAACGATTTAGGAAATAACGTGAAAATGGACTGGGTGCGCCTGAAGAGGAACGTCGGCGGAACAACTCCGGGGCGGAAGCGAATTTTTTGATTGCCATAAATTTTGGCGCAACCCTGGTAATACCATTACCAATGGTGGGAGTTTTCTTTTCTGCATGATAAACAACAGTGGTAGATTTTTCTTCGACAGCAGTCTGCGTGCTCGACGCAGGAATATCGATAGCAACGTGCGATTCGGTGTCATCTGCAGAAATGCTGTTGGCGTCATCTGCGGACACGCTGTGGATTATCATCGTGTCATACGTAGAAACGCTGTCGTTGCCATCTGTGGAAACAGATGTGGAGCTTTCTGAGTCTTCGCTTTGTGCACCCGCACTCGAAATCGCCGGAATGTCAATTGCAACTTGCTCGGCTGTTTGCCGCGAACTTGCTTCAGCTTCAGACGAAATTGGCTGTGAAGGTCGCACCGCTCTAGCTCGTATCAGCGTCGCAAGAGCCTTCACATGATCTGAATCCTGATTCACCAATTCAACGCTGTTCGAAATCACTCTCGACCTCACCATTGGCATTGGTGACGTCGCGTGTACACCCGACAAAACCTGGGCTGATAAAATGATAGAGACAACGTTTGGCATTTTTGTCATTTTTGATGCGTGGCTGGCTGGTATAATATCGCCGGACAATAACTGAATGACTCAAAGATATCGAATTTCTAGAGAAACAAATATGCGACAGATAACAGATATCTGTGAATTTCTAGAGGACAGAGATGCAACTTTTTTCGAAAGCAATTTCCTGGAAAAACGAGAATGGAATTCCGAATTGAAACTCAATCACGCCGCACAACGAGATTATGTGACTGTATTCGCAATTATAAACCTGATGACATCGCCGATTTGATCCAATAACTTAAGACGCGCCCAACCATTTGTAGTTGCAGAAAGCTTCGCGAAAAACGCTCCAAAAAATAGTAATACAAAATTGCACGAAGAGCCGAATACTGTGAACGCTGATACACATCTGATTCGCATTTCTTTCTTTCTTTCAATGCATCTCAAACCGTACGCAATATGACCGAAATGCCAAGAAAAAACACGAACGCTCTCCACATAGCTGGCCCTTGACCAGATCAATCTTCCAAAAATCGCCAACAACAATCTAGACGAATTCAAATATGATAAAACCAATCAGAATGCATGTCTGTTTAAACTACAACTAAGCTTCAGAATTTCCGAAATACACACTGGTATATGTACCTTGATTTTATGACATCTACTCAAAATATGATGGAATCTACTTAACAACACCATGGTCCATATGGAATTTACTATGTTGAACATAGAATCCGTGACGACGCAATGACTCGAATCATGTCCATGAACTACTCAAGCCATAATATTCATCATAATATGCAACGAAAAGAGAATCATGCTTCAACGAAAGAAAGAGGATAGCTCAACGACGTTGTCAACAACGATAGAGAAACGATTTGGCTGACGTGACCGTCACTAAGTTTGGCCATATGATAGATCGAGACACACAATGATTATGATAATAACTTGTTAAGGCGCCTCCAAAAAGTTGCAGGAGCCTTAGGCTTGCTTGAAGGGCATAGAAGAAGCCTTGGAGATTCAGAGAATTCACTTTGGGCCACTTCGATCGGACCGAGCAATTAGCATTAATCTTCGATGACTATCAGGCCAAATAGTATGAGAATTCTGTATTCTTAGGAGTACGCTTAGGAGTATGAGAATGGGGCTCTGTATTCTGTATTCTGTTTCTTCTGTATGCTGTTCGTCCTGTATTCTGTTTCTTCAGCATTCTGTTTCTTCTGTATTCTGTTCCTGTGGTTGGAAACAATACTGATGAGGAGGGACTCCGAAAAGCTTGAACCTGATGAGAAGGGACCCAGAAAGGCTTTGTGAGCTTCTTGATCCAAATACTCATACAATAGCATTTCACTGAAGGTCTCAAATATTAGGCTTTTCTGCAACAATGACTCAAATATTAGGCTTTTCAGCCGTAATGACTTGCTCATAGGCAAGAACGATGACAATGATGGATGCTATCATTGTCAGCCCGGTAATACACAAAAAAACGTGAATGACTCTTCTCATGGTGTCAGCATTTCTTAGGCAGAAACCCAAACGAGTCGCATCTTCGGCTTCAGTATTATCATTACGATTTTGGGTGTTGTCGTCGATTCGAATTATTAAGCCTTTTTCAAGAGCCCAAGACTTCGTGAGATTTTTTTGGCAAAACGGATGTGGGCACTGCATGAGAAGTTCTTCTTTCGATTCGTCGCTTTGTGGAGTCGTAATCGTTTTTTTTTCCTGTCTCAGTACCAGGTCACAGTCCTTTTTCAAGCACTCAATATGAAATCTGTGGCCACAGGGTGTGATGATGCTTGGATCGGAGATGGTTTGTTTGGAAATTTTAGATTCGGAATCAGTTGTGCATCTTGTTTCTTTTCCGGTTGAGTCTACATTGGAGCCGTTTTTGACATCGAGATACACTGGATCCGTTTCCTCAAACTCATTGAAGCAGAATACACACTGGAGAAAGAACTCATCGGGGAGGATCGCAGGAGACTGGTGAGAGAGCACATCATGATCACAGGGCTTTGTCGAAGAATGGGAGAACTCATCAGAGAGAGTCGATTTTGAGGGAGAGGGAATCGATTCCGAGGGGGTCGATTCCGAGGGGGTCGATTCAGAGGGAGTCGATTCCGCCGGGTCGGTAGAGCTTGAATGTGCATCATTGACTGAGTTTGTCGACGTTAAGTCGGACCTAGTCGTACTACGGAGTACGGTGTTACTTTCTATTGATTTTTCGCTAGTATCACCTGCAGAAATCTTATTCGTCGCTGATATACCAATGTTGTTATCCGCATCGGTTACGTTTGGACTCTGTGCGCTTGTGCTTGTTGGAAGAGTTGCTGTTCTATCATCAGATTCGGCAGTGTGCGACTTGCTGGTGTCGTAATCATCTGTGAAAGCAACTGTGGACATTATGATCGCGATGGATTTTCCTTCATTGGCGGAACTGTTACTCTGTACGTCGTCGTTGAAGCTTGACGATGCCGGAAGACTTCCGGGAAGTTGTGCCCTGGTCACGGTGTCGTCGGTAGAAACTGTGTCGCCAACAATGTCGGCGCCATCTGGCAAAACAGTTATAGAACTTTCTTCAGCCGGAACACTGATTGCAATCTGTTGTACACTTGAATCAGCCTCGGGCTCCACCTGAGGACCTCGAACTCCAGGAGCTCGGATCAACGTCGGGAGAGTTCTCACATTCTCTGAATTCGGATGCGCCAGAAGTTGCACGAAGTTATGACTAGCCACCTGCTCAGATACCCTGGGCCTTACAATAATTGGCGACGTCGCCTTAACACACGGTGTGTTATACAAGAACAGGGCTGAGAAACCGATAGGAAGTTTTGGCATTTTTGATGGATGACAATGACTGCTACTGCGATTGCATGGCAATGTTACATGTCACCTTCAGAAAAGTACGTCTATCAGAAAGAAAATCATATCAAACGTCTAGAAGAAAGAGACACAACTCTTTTCAAGGAACTTCCTGGAAAGATGACCATGGCCATAGATATGAAACGAAATACCATAGTTTGGAATTCAACTCAGTTGAAAACAGTCTCTATGAACCTGTGAAACACTCCAATGACAATTATGAATCTGATCACCGTGGCAGCCATGTTTTAATTTTCTAGTGTTCTTCGTGAAAAAATTGCTTCGCGAAAAGTGCGCTCCTCCGCGGCCATAAAGACGAACACTCCACATTCAAAATGAGCTATTCCAAGCAGCTCAACAGCTCCTTACCCAGGTGGCCCAACTCGACCTTGCACCAATATGACATCAAAGGTGATGAACACCTGTCTGCTCAAGGATATGATGCACTTAATCTAATCAGCAAGATGACAATGATAATCTAGTCAGCTATATCATGTAAAAATCTCAGCAATATGATGTAATCTACTCAGAAAACTTACTCAGCAATATGATGTAATGTACTCAGAAAACTTACTCAGCAATATGATGTAATCTACTCAGAAAACTTACTCAGCAATATGAAATCTACTGTAATATGAACTCCACTCAAAGATACGCAATCCTTTGTGACTCAACAAGATACACAACCCATTGCAACTCAAAAATATAGAATCTGCGTCATAGCTAAGCTCAATGACTCTCGAATCAAGTCATACCCTTTGAGCAGCAGACTCCTCACACAACGAGACTCGTCATAATAGGCCAATATGCAAAGAGAAGAGAACTCTCGAGACTCGCAAGAGAATAATAGCTCAACGAACGAGAATAATAGCTCAAAGAAAGACACAACATATCAAAAGGCTTAACCACAATGAATGAGCATTAAAGCTTATCCACAATGAATGACTTTGCCATAGACGAGTTAACCACAATGAATGACTTTGCCATAGACGAGTTAACCACAATGAATGACTTTTGCATAGACGAGTTAACCACAATGAATGACATTGGCATACACGAGAGGGGTTAACCACAATGAATGACTTTTGCATATACGAGAGAAACAAAAGCAATGACTCCTGACAGTAGCAACCCAAGAACGCAAAACCATATGTAAAAAACTTGTCTCATCGTGAAGAAATTCGAATCCTCATTAGTATTCGAATCCTCAAATTCAATTCTTCGAATCGTGCGTGTGTCTCGAGTCGAATTGCGTGCGTCTTCGGCTTCCGTGTGGATGAGACCATTTTCAAGAGCCCAAGACTTGGAGAGATTTTTTTGGCAAAAAGGATGTGGGCACTGCGTGAGAGGTTCCTCTTTCGATTCTTCGCTTTGTCGCGTCGTAGTCGCCTTTTTTTTCGTTTTTAATACAATATCACAGTCTTTTTTCAGACACTCAATATGAAACTTGTGCCCACAGGGTGTGATGATGCTTGGCTGGAAGATTGTATCCGATTCTGTGGAATCTTTTCTGGTTGAGACACTAGAGTCGTTTCTCGCGTCGAGACACGTTGGATGCGTTTCTTCAAACTCATTAAAACAGAATACGCACTGGAGATAGAACTCATCGGGGAGCACCGAAGGATGAGAGGGCATATCAGAGGGCTCCGTTGAAGGACAACAGAGCTCATTCGAGGGAGTCGATCCCGAGGGAGTGGATTCCGAAGGGTGGTCGGCGGAGTTCGAATGTGCAATGACTGAGTTTGAAGACGCAGTCGTAGTGCTGAATACGCTAGCAATTTGCGACGTGGTGCTCTTACAATTCGAGGACGCTGCACTATGAATGGCAACGTCCGGCTTGGTGTTGTCTGTCGTCACAGACTCTGTAGAAACACTGTTTCCAACAGTGTCGTCTCTAGAAACAGTCGCGGAGCTGTCTTCGACCTGTGCAGCCGGAATATCAATCGCAATTTGTTGTGAACTTGATTCAGACGTGGACAGCGAAGGTCGTACTCCAGGACCTAGGCCTCGCATCAACGTCGGAAGAGCTGTCGCAGTCTCTGAATTCGGATTCACCAGAACGACGTTGCTCGAAATTACTCGGGACCTTGCCATTGGCATTGGGGACGTCGCGTGTAGGCCCGACAAAAGGGCTGAGAAACTGATACGAAATTTTGGCATTTTTATGAATAACTACCACTGGTTACTGGTACTACCTGACAATGACTCAATGAATGACGTCACTACCATTGTGGTACTACCTGGCAATGACTCAATGGCTTGTCACCTGCAGAAAAATAACGCTACGTAACTGTATTCACAATTATGAATCGTTTCATCAACCATGTTTCTATGTGCATCATGAAAATTTCCTTCGCGAAAAATACGCTCCTCTCCGGCCAAAAATGCACTAACTTAAAGAAAATGGAAATCAATCTGCGCATTGCGTTTCGAATGAGAATCGTTATACATCAAAACGCATGCTTTTCCGAATCATAATGCGCCCATAATAGTACCTCAATGACTTTGAAAGATGAACACTCGACAACAAGCTTCTGACTCAATTCTCCACGTAGCTCAACTCAGACTGGTGACTCTTGACCAGACCAATTCTACGCCAACATGAATCAGACACAAATGAGAATACGAAAGACATGAAGTTTTGACATGAAGTCTCGAAATTTCTAGCGATAAACGAAAGACATCTGGTCTTGCTCAACAATATGTAATCTACTCAATCATTCGGTGACTCTCCTCAAAGGTAGGCCTGCCGCCTGGACCTAGTCCGACTCCGAAATACTCAGCGATATCAGGCCTCAACAATATTGTCTAAATGGTCTGTTAATGTAATTCTGTTTTTTTTTTTTTTTTGTGTCTTTATGGCTGGGGGGCTGGGGCCAGACTTACAACTGTATACTAACACCCAATATCGAATCTGTGAAAGCTCAATGACTTGAGTCGTGAACTGCTCACACAATGATACTCATTACAAAACACAACAAAGATTCACACACTCAAAAATACGCATTACAACATTACGCACAATGAGACTCAAAAGATGTCCCTATTATTAGCTCAACGAAAAAGAAACGAAAACTCTGCATGAACGGAGAAGAACTTAGAATGATCATACTTGATCATCATCTCTGGAATCACAGCATCATCAAATCGGATAGTGGTCATATTTCGATTTGTAAATTGTCAACAGTTATTGAGAGTCACACTTTACTTTTTTTTTACTTAGGGTCATATGATTGAGATTACTTAATACGGCGATAAAACAGTCTGTGATGACTATCACTGATGAGAAGGGACAAAAAAGGCTTTTTGAAAAAGCTCGACTTCTTCATCCAAAAACTCACCATATTAGCATTTCCAAAAACTCACCGAATAGCATTTTTCTTTTTTTTGGTCAAGTAGCGTTTCGCTGAGTCTGTAATATTTCCTTTGATAACATCTCACTAACGTTCTCTCCTCTGAACGTCAGACGTCTTAGAATCTTATAACACCTCGATAGGCGAGAGAAGAACCAACGAGGACGACGATCGATACCCACAAGCAAGCGCACATAAATACGTGAGTAATCCTTTCAATGGTCTCTGCATTTCTTGTCCAAAAATTCAAATGAGTCACATCTTCGGCTTCATTTTCATTTTGGATTCGAATTAAACCATTCTCGACAGCCCACGACTTCGAGATATTTTCTTGGCAAAACGGATGCGGACACTGCATCAGAGGTTCTTCTTTCGATTCTTCGCTTTGTCCAGTCGTAGTCGCCTTGTTTTTCTTTTCCAGTACAACGTCACAGTCCTTTTTCAGACACTCGATGTGAAATCTGTGGCCACAGGGGGTGATGATACTCGGCTCGAGACACGTTGCATTTGGATTCGGTTCTTCAAACTCATTAAAACAGAATATGCATTGCAGAAAAAACTCATCGGGGACGATCGATGGATGCAGGAATTCATCCGTTGATTTTGCACTTGTAGTCATCCTATTCGTGCCTGTGATACTAATGGATTTATCTTCTTCGTTCAAATGCGTTGCACAATTTGGACTCTGTGCACTTGTGTCTTTCGTTGGAGGGGTTTTATCATTACTGATGTTTGTGTTTTTATCCTTACTACACTGGGCGTCACAATCATCTGTGAAAACGGAAGTTGCAGTCGCAGTAGCGTGTTGCTCATTGGTGAAGCTCTGTATACTACAAAAATTTGAAGACATCGCAATATCTATGGACACTTCTCCCTTGGTGACGTCGGTAGAAACGCTGCTGTTGCCGACAATGTGACTGTCGGCAACACTAATTGCGGCAGAAGCAGTTGTAGAGCCTTGTTCGCTTTCCGGACTCGGAATCGCTGGGATATCGATAGCAACAGGTGAACTTGATTGAGAACGATTCTCAGAATGAGGCGCGGCCTCAACCCGATGAACTGGAACTGCTGGAGCTCGTATCAAGGTCGGAAGAGCTCTCACAGTCTCTGCATGCGGATCTCTTCCGCGATTCACCGCTGGAGCCACGTTGTGAGACTTGGCCACCGGCTCACTGAGCCGCTCACTGGGCACTCTGGGCGTTGCAATAATTGGCGACGTCGCCTTAACACACCGCGTGTTACACGAGAACAGGGCTGCAAAGAAACTGATAGGAAATTTTCGCATTTTTGACGAATGTTTCAGACTCAATACAGAAAAATATACGGCAGAAAATAGATACCGCGTGTCTGGAAGAAAGAGACACAACTTTTCTCGGGAAAAAATCCTGGGAAAATGAAAATGGAATTGACAATCACACGGTGACACGAACGCAAATTGTACGAAATTCTGAAACGCTGTATTGACAATTATGCATCTGATCGGCAGCCATGTTTTAATGCATTGTTGTAATGTCATTCAGGAAAAATATGCTTCGCGAAAAACGCGCAACTGCCCGGCCATAAGGGGAGCAAAAATGTGCACATTGATCCGCATGCTATTCCGAATTCGCCTTTCAATGAATATCCTGGATCCGAAACTGCTGAATGACAACTCCCGAGACCGAAACTCCATACAAAAAGTCAGAACCAGCAAGAAATCCGTTGAAAGACGAACACTTTGACTCTTGAATCTCTACACAGAGACTAACAACCTGGTCCTTGATCGAATCAATAAGTTTATTACTGTACATGAATATGAATTCAAACGCGAAAAAGGCATGTCTTGAAATCTTGAAGCTTTCTAATGCTAAGCACCTGTTTGCTCAGCAACATAGAATCTGTATCATAGCTCAATGACTCGCGTGATGTAAACGAGCATCGATAACAGACTCAAAACGATACTCATCATAATTACTATGCAAAGAGAAATACGCCAAGAACAACGAACTCTCGAGACTCGCAAGAGAATAGCTCAACGAAAGCGACAAGTATATAACAAGCACCGCGGCCGGCATTCGCCGGCCGCGCACGTACCGGATGGACACGGGCGAGGGAATGAATCCGAAACAGATCGGCGTCTGTATTCTTTCGGCAGGGTTATTTGGTCCCGTGTGTGTGTCAGGTTCGTCCAGTGCGGCGCCGTTTCCTTGGGAGCGATCAGAGTCATCAGGCTGCGCAATGTTTTGGCGTTTTGGTGCCCTGGAGTATGAGCGCACGGCCATGCTCTTCGCTGCGCAGCTGTTCGCTTGTGTGATTTGGGCGACGTGTGGCTATGCCACAGCGGCTCCGGAATCAGATAACAGCGCGGCGTTAGCTTTACGCTCTCGCGCCCATCCTGCAACGAGCGGCGGTCTCTGGATGTTACGGCTGAAATGTGAGTGGCCAAGCTTGACCATACTAGCGACTAGTATACGTAACGAGGCTGGCCCAAAGCGTAGACGGTAGGCTAGCCGGGCCCCTAGTTTCTCTGAAATTTTTTCGACGATTTGAGTTTGGGGCTGTCGTTCATTGGGATCGTAATGGGCACGCGATTCCAGTTGGTGACCGGATTTGGCGCCCATATCTGCAAACTATCGCTGCCAGTTCTGGCATGCCGTTGCGAGATCTACCTGAGTGCCTACGCCGCCGTTGTCCTGAGCTCTGGAATTTTTCGGACGAATAGGGATCGTTAACTTTTCCGCTCGAATCTCAAGGGAACCGAGATTAGTTCCCGGCTGGCCCTGGGGTGTTATGCTAGTTTTTGCGAAAATGGCGCAAAGTCGGCGCATTTTTCAGCGTCGTGGCATTTTCTTCGGTTTTCCGACATTTTGGCTTGGTTTTCTTTTCGGAAATCTTTCCGATTGGCATGCTGATTCGTTGCCTTTTTTCATGACTATTATCTACTGAAAATCTGACCAATGCCGACGCTAAATTTACAGCTCGCGGCGCGCCGCGATATTTACCCGATTTAAGGCAATCGCAACGATATCGCCACTCTTATCCGATATCTTTGCGACGCATCCTGGGCATGCCGTGGTGAATCTGATGGCCGTCCGCTGGCATTGGCATTGCCATTTGGACCATGGTGAACAATGATGCGACATCCGCCGGGGTAAACCGTACCGGTTAGACCTGCCCAGAAGACATTTTCGGCGGTTTCTGCCATTTTCAGGATTGAACTCGCAGGCTGAACCGTAACGGCCACGCAGCGCTCGTCCGACATCCTTGCGGCAAGTTGGCATGTTCCTTCACCCGAATCGCGATGGAAATCCGATTTATACTGGGAAAAATTGCGCCGATTGGGGCCAAATTTTCGGAGAAATGGCAACCAGGGGAAGACTGCAGAAGTGAACGACCTAATTAGCTAAGTTTGCCACTTTTGAGGTTTAGCAAAGTAAAAAAAAAACGGCCTGGAGCTAATTAGCTTTTCGCGTCGAGGCAATGGCGCGGAGCTAATTAGGTTCGGCCGTATGTTTTTGACGAAAATACGACTAGAATGCGTCGCTTTCCTTTTTTTGAAAGCAAGCTAATTAGGCCAATTTATTGAAAAAGTGGGCAAATTTCTAATTAGGTCCGCGCCGACTCGGACCTAATTAGAGCGCCAAAAAGGTGATCGCTGTTTTTTGCCGAGAAGCTAACTAGGCCCGTTTTTTTTTGTGACCTAATTAGGGGCTAATTAGGTTCTTGAGGGGCGCCGTTCTAATTAGGTCGCCTTTTTTTGAGTTGATGCGTATTATCAATCGTGACCGGGATTCGTCATTTTTTGACCTAATTAGAACCGGTCTAATTAGGTAGGGGGGCTAATTAGGTCGATTGGCCATTTTTTGCTAATTAGGGTCTAATTAGGTAAGAAACCTAATTAGCTTCGGGCTGGGGGTATCTAATTAGCTTTTTTATGGCGATTTTGTGGACCTAATTAGCTGAGTGTCAGTTCAGGAATTTAGTAATATAATAATTGAAGCTTAATATATTCGTGGTGTTCTCCTTTAGCGACGGGTGGTGTTCTCCTTTAGCGACGGGTCCATTTGCAACATGCAACAACCATAGACACCAAGATACCTATCAGCGCCAGTGCGAGAATGCAAAAAAATAAGTGAAAAACTCTTCTGCAGATATTCCAATTTCGTAGGCAGCAACACAACGCATCTTCTCCATTTTCTTGTCTATTCTGTGTCGAATCTCCTCTATTCTGTGTCGAATTTTCTCTATTCGGATCGCCAAACTCAATTCTTCGTCGATTCGCAATCCATTGCCTCAGAAGGCGTTGATTCAGTTCTTCTAGTACTTCATTCTCATTTTTATGATTCTCGTTTTGGATGTCTTCGATTCGGATCAAACCTTTTTCAAGAGCCCAAGATTTCGTCAGATTTTCTTTACAAAACGGATGTGGACACTGCATTAGAAATTCTTTTTCTCTCCTTCTGGATCTCTCTTCTTCGTTTTGTGGCCGTGCCGTTGACGGTGGCCGGGTCGTTGACGAATGTTCCAAGGGATTTGATTGTTCACCGATGTGAGAAAAAGTCACTTCTTTTTTCTTTTTCAATATCAGTTCACAGTCCTTTTTCAAACACTCAATATGAAATCTATGGCCACAGGGTGTGATAATGCACGGCTCGAGACACGTTCCATTTGCATCTGTTTTTTCGAATTCATTGAAGCAGAATACGCACTGGAGAAAGAACTCATCTGAGACAATCGACGGAGACTGATGAGAGAAGTCATCAGATGGAATCGATTCCGAAGGGTGGTCGCTAGAATTCGAATGCGCATTAACTGAGTTTGAAGACTTAGTCGTACTACGGGTTGCGCCAATGGCTGGAATACTAGTCGAGTTGTCCGGAATATCAATGGCAACTTCCGTCTTGGTGTCGTCGGCTGAAACAATGCTGTCGCCGAAAGTGTCGACGTTATCTGCAGAAACAGTTGTAGAGATTTCCGCGTCATCTATAGAACCGGTTGCGGAGCTTTCTCCGCCCTGTGAAGCTGGAGTATCATAATCAATTGTCATTTGTTGTGCACTTGATTGAGCTTCAGGCGCGGTCTCAACCCGAGGAGCTCTAACTGCTGGACCTCGTATCAACGTGACCGTCGGAGGAGCTGTCACATTTTCTGAATTCGGACTCCGATTCGCGACGTTGCTCGAAGTTACTCTGGACTTTGCTATCGGCGTTGGTGACGTAGCGTGTACGCCCGACAAAAGGGCTGAGAAACTGATGCGGAATTTTGTCATATGATCTTTAGCTTTTTAATGAATGCCTACCACTGGTGCTGCGTAACTTACGGCACCTTGCAATGACTCAATCACAAGCTACATATGGAGAAATATGTGGCAGATAAGAAATATCATATCGAACATCCAAAAGACCAAGACATAACTTTTTTGCTTTTCTAGGAAAATTCCTGGAAAACGGAGGATGATACTCAACATGCACTGCTTCGTGAAAATTTTCTTTGCGAAAAACGGCGAAAACACGGTACTCTCCGGCCAAAGATGTACAAACTGAAAGAAAGGAGAAAATTATTACGGCGATACACATGCTATTCCGAATTAATTTGGCATTTCAATAAATCGGATACCAAACGCATTACAATTACTGTGGCCGAAACTCAAAAAAACAGTAAGGAACACCAAGAAAACCTTTGAAAAGCGAACGCTTAAGTTTGACTCTTGAATCTCTACACAGAGGCTAGCAACCTAATCCTTGACCGGGTCAACACTATTACGTCATTGATGCCATCAATATGAATTCAAATGCGAAAAAGGCATGTCTTGAAATCTTGAAATTTTCTAGCGCTAAGCACCTGTCTGCTCAACAATATGGGATATACTCATCAATATCATGTGATCTACTCAGCAATATCATGTAATCAGATCTACTCAATCTCCGCAATATCATATGCAACCTACTGTACCTGAACGATATGGAAACTGTTAATATAAAAACTGTTAATATAAATTATGACATAATACGCAACGAGAAAAGACTCAGACCTCAGACTCGAAAGAGAATAGCTCAACGAAAGAGAATAGCTCAAGGAAAAACTTAAAGGCAAATATAAAGCTTAATTATTGTTAGGTCGGCAACGTCCTGAACACCGAGACTCTTGATGAATGTGAAACAATGTGACAGAACGTAACCAAAGGTACGTCTGATAGGCTGCATTTGGTACAATGGGAAACATGACTATGTGAGATTGTCCAATGAGTACAGCCGTGAGAGTGCTTATGAGACTTCATGTATGTGCATGGATAGAACGCAACCGGACTCCGTGCTTAGCCGAGACAATACCTATACGAACATCCCTAACATTCCCCCCTTCGAGAGAATGGGAAGCACGCAAGATACGCCAAGGCAACGGAAGAATCGGCCACAGGAATGGGAAGGCCGCTACGTCGCGCAAATCGGACAACTTCTGTCGTTGTTTATCCCCTTGCCAGTACAGCTACAGTCGCTGCGGGGCAGTTCAACTCTCGAAATTACGACTGTGAGCGTCCACGTAATTCTTGAGGTCGACACTGGAACTACCAACCCAAACCTACTATCCTGCCTGCTGTTGTTGTTTTTGTCTCGCACCTCTCGCCGTAGCGTGCCAGCTTGTGGCCTTCAGTTCTTGCACGTTTGTCACGCTTGTGACACCAAAATTTTCGCACTTGTCACGCTTGTGACTTCAGAATTTTCCTGCATGATTTTCGCGACACTCATCGCGTTTCTTGTTCTTTATATATCACACGAAAATTTTTCTAGACTAATAAAGTGCTTGGCTGTGTGACTTTTAGTCACTGTATCAAATATAATTTTAACTGTTAACACCTTAGGGAAATGAAAAGAATTAAATTGAATAGCTGAACTGTTTCAATTAAATACGATGACAAACATGATACACGCAAAATATTGAAATTATAAACACGATAAGCCTACGACTTTTAGTCTTTCGTTACGTCTAGAATATGAAATTTGTACCAAAGATATCAAATATAGTTTTTGAGATTAACGCCTTAAGAATCCGATAAATTTAATGCCCAAACTTTTGAACTGTATAATTTTTCTCGAATAAATTTACACACTAAACACGTTGACATTAGTGAATTTTTCAAAAATATTCGGACTGAAATAAAATACCAGACACGACGACAGCATTGGAATTACGATGACACAATTTGTTTGACTTCTATCGACAATAGTAAATTTCTTACGCTAATAATTATAAAACACGATGGCAAGACTGTTTTTGTTAATTCAAGTGCTCTTGACTAAGAATTTTCTTGACTTGTTTCCTTATCGTGACTGACTAAAAATTGAGACTAAATTTTTCATGTTAATGATACTAACACCGTTGCTAACGACTTTCGATCTTTGTCCTCATCCTAATTATGCCGCAAATTCTCTCCAAACACCATTCTAAATAGCACCTGCTTACCTGTTGTTTGAAACGTAACCAGGGGAGGGCAAGGCTGCTCGGAAATGAGCCATAACCAGAAGGAGCGCGGCGCAAAATGGGGGCAGGGAACGGCGGGGATCCACTCCAACCAGATACATCATAAAAGTAAACCCAAATGACATTCATAGACTTTATTATTTTGCTTTGTAATCCTGCTACCAGAAATGCGAGCCACGGGAGTTACTGCGTATGCCTCGCAATCTGCTACAGGCTGTGCCTGATTGGGCTCCCATTTCTGCATTGATTTTGTAGAAAATAACATACTATACACATCGGGATTGGGAGATCCTTTTGTCAGTCCATCGCTGCGCTGCATTGTTGTAGGGGTAAACAGAATTCGTTGTTGTTCTTGACGAAGTACAGCCATGCGGATAGCCATATGCCGCGATTTGCGTGGCACGTCACTGAGATGCTCTTTACGCATACCTATCACACAGCTGCGATTGTCACACCATAGAGGTCCGAACAGTTCGGGTTTTTCTTCCATTTCATTTTTACCGATCAGAAATCTGTGTAGACTGTTCGCCTCTTTTGACATGAGGAGACAATCGCTCTGAGCAATCCACTCACAATCTGATGTAGATCCGGACATTAGAGTTTGAACGGAGCTACGCCAGCTGACTGGACAACCGCGATAGAATACGATGGCACCAGTAACAGACTTCATCTCTACTGTACTGGCAAAGCTTGCATCCGCAAAAGACTGCACTGCGTGAAAGGGCTCGTCGAGTTTTGTTGTTTTCCCTGCGTTTTCTGGATGCTGAGACAAAGCAGAATATAATTTTTCAAAATTTTGCTCTTCATCGAAACTATATCCGATACCAGTGTCTAGACTTCCGCGCACATAACGTAGCACACATTTAGCCGCTGCCACTGTTGCCTTGGTAGTCGGTAAATGTGTAACCCTTGCTAGAGTGTTTACAGACTGCGTCAGATCAGGGCGCGCGCAGACTTGCGCCCACTGTAAACTCCCTACCAATTTGCGCAACGGAAAATCTGTCTTGTCCTGTTTGTCGTCGTAGAGCGTGTGAGAATCAAACGCAGGAGTGTCTCGCGGTTTGATGTTCTCACACTTGAACTCCTTCAAAACTTTCGGCAGATACTTGCGCATGTTGAAACGAAGTTCGCCCGTAGTTTGGCAGTAACTGACATCACAACCCAAGATGTCCCACGTTAATACCAAATTACCACGATCGTCTTTCGACTCTACCGCATCAATTTTTGATAGCGGGTGAGCTTCGTGCAGTTGTTTCAACATTTCGTCTGCATCTGTTTTCGACAATGAGCACAAAGTACAATCATCAACATAAACGCTAAGAAAATGTTTTACGTTACCCTTATCGTCTTTCCAAATCCATACCCCTGTATGACTTACCGCTTCTTCAAATCCCAAACGTCTCAGAGTTTTAGCGTAACAGTGTTGCCATATGCGTGGACTGACGGGCAGACCATACATGGCACGACGTAAAATACGTACACGACAATCCAGATCATCTTCTGCCCAGTGTTTTGGTAGTAAAACTGCGATCTTACCCAACGATTCTGGAATATGTGCATTGATAAACGCATTACCAACATCGTACGGAGTTACGTGCATACGCTTGCTAGCCGCTTCCACTAACATCATACGATTGGACGCTTGTGAAACGTTACCAGCATACAATTCCGAATCGCCCTTGGGAGACCATCTGTCCCCGAGTACTACGCATCGCGCTTTGTACGCACCAGAACGCTTGACAGTGTAGATGACCATGGTGGGCACTGCTTTTAGTTTTCCAGTACGCCAGTCGTTCTCTTCTTCTTTAGAGAGCTTGCGCCAGCACTGGTAGCTGAGAAGTTTGAGTCGTTCTTTGTCGTCTGCTTGTAACCACTGGGGGTACTCAGGATTTGTTTGATCCATTGCAACTCGTGCGGTGACTTTACGCGCGCCACCGTCATCCAAATCAACATCATCAGTTGCTTCAGCGTTAGAAAGAAACATATCGACGAAAGTAAAACCCTCTTCATCGATAAGCTCCTCATCTTCATCAAAATGCCAGATGTTGTTTTGGTTGTTGGTTGCATTGGACTCTTCGAGTTCTGTTAAAAACGTCTCTACAGCAACGTCTAGAGGCTGGCTTTTGTTTTTCTTTTTCCGTTCTCGTTTGTACGAGTCTTTAGACCCCTTGGGTCTACCTCTCCCACGCACTGTGGGCCCAATCACTAATCCTGTTTTATCCGGTACTAGTTTTGTAGACGTGTTTGAACTTTTATCAGTATGATGCTCGGGCGTAAGCTTCTTTGTTTGTGGTCCAGTCGTAACAGGGGAGCTGTCGCGCTGGCGTTTTAGTTCTGTAGTTTTAGTCCCGTTTGCATCACCAGCAGACCCCTCGGACGCCTTGAGGTGATCACGGATAGCTTCTGTGATTCGGTCTTGCTGCGTTTTTACTGTCTCACCAACCACCGGAAGAGAATCGCGACGCACATCAGATTCACTACTCGGGACCAAGCTCGGCGAGGACTCTCGACCTGCATCCGGTTGGACCAACTTTTCATGAGATTCTGTGGCGACACTTTCATCCTCCAGTATGGAGCATTTCGCGACGGTTTTCTGTGAATTTTTGATACCGTCGAGGCTTTCATGAAATTCTGTCTCGAGTTTAACAAGATCAGAAGTCAATATATCCTCGCGAAACACCGCATCACGTGACTCATACGTTCGAAATTGACCGTCTACCATTCGACCGATGAGCCAGGAAGAACTTTTGACAGAAAAACCCAAGTTCATACCGGCGAAACGCTTCTGGGAAAGCGCACCTGTAGGCTTTGGATTTAGTTTAGCGTAAACCAAACACCCAAAACGCCTGCTGTACTTTTCAAGACGATTTTTGGTTCTCATCTTGAAAATTGGATTAGTAGATAGGGTTCGTACAATGTCTGCCGGTGACAGACCTCCTGGTTTTGCTCGCTCGTTGTAACACTCTTGGAGAAACTCCAGAGCGAAACACCATGCTCTGGGATCAACTCCGACCATAACCGCTGTGAGGTTGGATTTCAGACTACCGATGAGTCTCTCGGTGGTACCGTTTCCCTGCGGGTGCCACGGTACAGAATGAGTTTCAGTGATTCCCATTCTCTCGCATACGTCTACCCAACGCTTGCTCTTGAGGGCCGGTTCGTTGTCGGATCTAATCCCTTTAAAAACGAGACTAGTAGGGGAGTGCTGACATCCGCACTTGTCACGAATTTCTTTACACACCTCTTCTAGTACCTCAGGGGCACGGTGTTTACCGTCGACCGGTTTCAGTACGCAATATTTGCACTCATCGCATGTGAAACAAAATGCGTATCGGTTGTGACGATAACTGGGAACGAGTGGGCCAAAGAAATCGCACGCCATTAACACCAGAGCACCATGTCGATACTTGTCTGGACGCTTTTTCTGATGAGATGACTTTTTGCTTTTCGCGAGTGCACACGCCGTGCAACCTACGTCACCCAAACTTTTATCGGAAAAATGTCCACGCCTGCAATGCAATAAAAATCTCTCGCGTTTGGTGAGCTTTTTACGCTCTGAACCTTCAGAAGATGGGCCGATTTTAATCGCATCGCGGAAGCTTGGGAGCTGGTCGTCTTCCGTTGGACTCACTGCCGAATTTTTCATGCATGAGCGCGGTGGCATCCGCGCTACGTCACTGCAAGGCTTGAACAATTGCCTAGTGACATGCATTGACTCCGACAGTTTGTCACTACGTTCACCGTGTGCACCAGAATCAGAAAAATCTTTAATACCGTGTAACTTTTCTCGCAATGAATCGCGAGAACCACGCCAACCAGATGCACCGCCGTAGGCTGGGGCATAGGTTGTCTGTTGAATCGGAAAAATTTGAACAGATCCGAATGTTACAGATCTCTGACCCCCCTTGGTCGTTGTGTTAGTTTCTGGACGTGGCTGCGCGTTGTTGATGGCCGCATCGTTGTCGATATGCTGCGCATCTTTGATGGTCATATCGTTCTGAATATTCTGCGCATCTTTGGTGGCCATGTCGTCCATTGGAATTTCTTCACAATAATCATCGAAGGGGTCAAGGTCATCGAGTCCATCAAATTCAGAATCCAGATCCTCCTCTGGTGTGGCTGTTTCTTTTTCTAACTCCTGTGCCAGTTTTGTTATGAGTGCATAAATTTCATCATTGGAAACGAATTCTAAATCGGTCAGATAGGGCAAACCTCCATCACTCGTTGCTAGGGAGATTAAATCTCCTTCGCTGCTGCTTAGTGTTTTAACACCCGGGGCGAGTGTAACTGTCCAGCCCAACTCATTGGCTGCCTGCGTACTGAACAAACGACGTACAGGCAGTTCTGGACAATATAGCGCACGAATTTTATTACCTAGTCTGCAACTTTTCAGAATTCCCCAGTAAGCTGACTTGACACCACCGATGCCACGGATGCCAACTTTTTCCTTGAAATTAATGGCCTCAAAATCTGTTTTGACTTTACTACTAATAGCCTTCGAACCAGAATCCAATATCGCGCCTTCTTCTGTTTCTTGTGATGCTAGAAAGGCATGGATGGCTTTATCGTGATCGTTTTCGAAACGGGCTGCGAAATTTTCCGGCACTTGAAACGACCAAAAAATTTCACTGTCCTCGTGTTTAGTATCGCCATGAATTTTAGTCAAAATTTTTCGTCTATGTTTTTCAATTATGTCGCGCCTTTTATCCATCGGTTTTCGAACATTCTCACGCAATTTCTTGAACAATTCCAAAGATTTCCGGCCGTGTCTTTTGTTTTTCATTTCGTCAATTTTACCATTGAGAACCGACAGCAACATCTGTCGACGTTTTTCCCTCAATGGGTGAGCCCGATGACTATCAGACTCAAGGTCTTTCTGTTTAGTGTTGAAAAGGCGCTTCAAGTGACGTGATAGTCACTTGCTGCCCTTCTTTCCTTTTCCTTTCTTTCCTTTCTTTCCTTTACCTTTGCCAGATTTACCGGATTTACCGCTGCCAGCATCGGATTTGTTGTCACCAGATTTGTTGCTTCTGAATGAATCACGACGAGGAGAACGAGACTTATCACGGTTGTTTTGGTTTGCATTTTGTGCGCGTTTCTTGAAAGTGCAATCCCTCTCGTCGTGTCTGCATTTGTATTTGTTTTCGCTTAGTGTCCCCTTGTTTTTGAAATGATTGGCACAAAAATGGCACCACTTGTCATTCTGTCGACCTGAAGAAGATGAACCTTTACCACCATAGAAGCCTTCAACTTTTTCAGGCGGGGCTTGTGCTTTTTCGTTGTCTTTTTGTTTCAGTTGGTTTTTCAGGTTTGCGTTTTGGCTTTTGAGTTTTCTGGTTTCAGCAGCGTGGAAAGCTTCCATCTGTTCTTTCGGAATGATATCAGTAGAAAAACATTCGTAAGCTTGTTCACCGTCTTTGTTCATTTTCTCCATCTTATCAGCAAAACGAACCGCGAGACCTGTGACCACTTCATTGACACTGCCTCCCGGTTGATCAACAGCGATGTGCTTGACCTGATTTAGATACTGTCTGACTTCTTCATCGGTTTGCTTGACATTATCAAAAATTTTGTCCCTCAGTGCGTTTTGAAATGAAACCTCATTACCATACGTACGATCAGAAATTTGGCGCATCAATCCAGTGAGTTGAGTTACCCAGGTTTGCAATCCCAATTTTGAAGATTTCCAGGTGAAAATATTGACCTTATTTTTATCAACTTTTACCTGCGCATCACCAAGATCCGGAAAAGAGTCGTAAATGTGTCTGTAAATACCCCACAAATTATCCTGTACCCGTCCGGCGATCACTTCATCATCAACACCCTTGGCAATATTTGTATCTAATGCTGCCCTCATGTGCACTTTGAGTTCTTCGGATTTTAATGCTTGTTGGTCTGTTAATGCTTGATGTGGTGGCGCATCGTTTTCCATGCGTGAGCGAATAGCATCCCAGATGCCTAGAGTTTTGGCGTAGTCTTTCACTGCTAGCGTGAATACGTCACGGACTTTTCGATCGGTAAAACTTTTGACAACAATACGTTTAGAAATATCCGGAAGAGCACCAGGCTTAGCTTGAGGCGCTGGAGGCGCGGGCGGTGGGGGTGGTGGAGGTGGTGGGGGTGGTGGAGGGGGTGGGGCTGCTGCAGCTGCTGCGGCTGCTGCTGCTTGCTGTTGTGCTTGTTGTGCATTGTTTTGCGCTTGTTGTGCATCGTTTTGAGCTTGTAACAATTGGGCTTGCATTTGTTGGATTAGTTGTTGATCATGTTGCTGCTGCTGATGCATTGCTTGTAATTGTTGTTGCAATTGTTGGGGCGCAATGTAACCAGCAGGGGCCCAAGTTGCTAGGGCTGCCATGATCTCGGCGCGAGTATTGTTAGCATCAACCTGAACGGTTAAACCTGCTTGCATATGCTGGACAACTGCCAACATGTGAGCCTTGGGGCACATGGTATTCGCTGGGGCTTCATCATCTGCGCAATTCCAGTTATTACCTAAATTATTCAACGCGGTGAGTAATTCGGCTCTTGTTGCTGTCTGTACATTGATACCCTGGAGAGGTATGCCAAAATTTTGCGCCTGATTCGCTGCGGGTACCGATGCGAAATTTTTCAGGACTTCCATGGGCATATCGCCCAACGTTAACGCATTCGCCGCCATATTTTAAAGACTTGAGACGGACCAAAATTTCACAAAATCAGACCAAAAAACTGCCCAAATTCCTTTAATTTTATCGATTTGGGACCGTATCAGAATCGTTTTTCAGTTGAACCGATAATCTGTCAAGCAATACCGTTTCTCAGTTGAATACTCAATCGCCCTTGCTTGTGTGGGAATTCATCCGCTAAATTTCTTGCGTCTTTTCTCTAAATGTTTGAAGAAAAATTTTGCAACTCAATCGATAATCGTGCTTGGTAGTGCGGGAATTCGATGGATTAAATTTCTTGAGATTTTTCGTGCTTCAATGTTATGCCTATCGTGTCAAGATTCGAGTTTTTTTTTTTTTTTTTCTTTGTATGTTTATCGTGTGAATCAAAATATTTCTTGGATGAATTTGTATGCCTATCGTGTGAATGTTAATACCATCGAGAAATTTTCTGTCTTTCTCTTTATGCTTAACGTGTCAAAATTGAAATCGCTCAAGGCTATCAGGACGAGTGTTAGGTCGGCAACGTCCTGAACACCGAGACTCTTGATGAATGTGAAACAATGTGACAGAACGTAACCAAAGGCACGTCTGATAGGCTGCATTTGGTACAATGGGAAACATGACTATGTGAGATTGTCCAATGAGTACAGCCGTGAGAGTGCTTATGAGACTTCACGTATGTGCATGGATAGAACGCAACCGGACTCCGTGCTTAGCCGAGACAATACCTATACGAACATCCCTAACAATTATTAAACTCAAAATTTTTGTAGACATAAGCAAGAACTAGACATAAACACTAACCATAAACACAATAATTGCAATCATTACCGAGGCGAGAAAGCAGAACCATACGTGGAAAGCTCTTCTGATGGTGTTGTAATTTCTAAGAAAGAAGCTCCTTTGTATTATATCTTCTCTATTGGTAGCTAGAAGTTCAATTCTACGTCGATTCACAATGCGTTGATTCAGTTCTTCTAGTACTTCATTATGATTGTCATTTTCGTTATTATTCTCATTTTGAATTTGGTCCATTCGAAATAAACCATTTTCGAGAGCCCAAGACTTCGAGATATTTTCATGACAGAACGGATGTGGGCACTGCATGAGAAATTCTTGGTTGTGTTGAGTTGTAGTCGCTTTTTTTTTCTTTTTCAGTATCAATTCACAGTCTTTTCTCAAACACTCGATGTGAAATCTGTGGCCACAGGGTGTGATAATGCTTGGTTCAAAGGTTGATGCCGCTTTTTTGGATTCGGAGTCTTTTGTTGTTGATACTGTATTAGAGCCGTTTGTCACGTCGAGACACATTGGATCCGCTTCTTCAAACTCATTAAAACAGAATACGCACTGGAAAAAGAATTCATCAGGAAGAATCGAAGGATGATGCAACTCATCAGAGGGAGCCGATTCCGAAGGGTGGTCGGTGGAAGTCGAATTTGCATCATTGACTGAGTTTGTAGACGAAGTCGTACTACGGGTTGCACTAGTGCTTACTGGAGGAGTTCTATTATTAGCAATTTGCGACTTGGTGTCATAGTCATCTGTGACAACAGGTGCGGAAATCACCCTCGCAATGGATTTTTGTTCATTGGTGAAGCTCTGCACATCACAACTCGAAGACGCCGGGATATCAATGGCAACTTCCGTCTTGGTCACGGTGTCGCTGGTAGAAACACTATCGCTGACAATGTCTGCGTCATCTATAGAAATAGTTGTAGAGATTTCTTTGTTTTGTGAAAACACTGCTGGAACATCACTAACAGCTGCTTGAGGTGAACTTGCTCGAGCTTCAGACGCGGGCTGTGAAGGTCGCAATCCTGGACCTCGTATCAACGTCGGAAGAGCTGTCGCAATCTCTGAATTTGGATTGACTAGAACGACGTTACGGTTGTGAGGAGCCGCTGGCGCAGGCATGACTCTGGACCTTGCCACTGGCATTGGTGACGTCGCGTGTATGCCCGACAAAAGGGCTGACAAACTGAATCTGATGCGAAGTTTTGGCATTTTGATTTTTCTATGAATGACTGGCGCTAGTCTCAGGGTATCCCGTATTGGCTGAGGCTAACAATGACTGAATGACTATGGTGAAGCGTGTACAGAAACAAACTATGACAAATGTAACTGTTACTGCAGAGCAACAAATATGTGGCAAATAAGTCTAAGAGATATCGAATTCCTAGACGAGTTGCATCCTTGGAAAAATGAGAACAGAGATGAAAAACTCAATCGCAAATTATACGAAACACTGCTATGTAACTGTATTCACAATTGTGAATCTTGTCATCAACTTAGACCATGACATGTCTCGATTTTTTTTGAGTGCGTTTCGTGAAAATTTTCTTCGCGAAAAGCGCGTCAATGCACTCTCCGGCCAAACAAAGAAGTACTAACTTAAAGAACGGGATAAATAATCCTGTAAACGTAAACATACACATGTTAAGCCGAATTCACATTTGAATTTCAATGACTTTGAAAGACCGTCGACGAACACTCTTTCTCAGACCGTGCAGCCCCCCGCTCCGTCACTACATCGCCAAGGGTCTTCGAATTCCAACGCCCTCCGCCGCGAGACTGCCCTCTCTCGCCTCCGCGCCACAAAGTGACATGGGGAAGGAATTCTACTGGGGGGAAACAAGCCCTCGCTCTCCACCAGTAGTAGGAAGATCGCATGTGCCTGGACAGACAATACCCCTGCATCATTAAAGGTCCGGGTAGCAAGCAACGGATGAGCAAAGGTGGCTGCCTCACCACCAACGGCGCTCGTCTGTTGTATCTTGCTTCACAATCAGTCGGGGGCGGAATTCCCTCCTGAAGAAACATCGGATGTCAGAAGCCATTGCAGCCGCCGAGCGCCCACCCCCAAGACACACCAGCGGTCCAAGCATTCGCAGATAGGCGCGTGTCTTGACAAATGGCCTGCTATCTCGATTTGCTCCATCAGGAGCGCAGTCTTAATAGCGTTGGACATCATGGGTGGCATTCCGACCTGAAACAAGGACTATGAACAGTTATGTCTTCAAGTGTTTCGCTTTCCACTTGAATTCTGTTCCCCAATGGCAGCACATCTCGAGAACACGCCATACCACCCAGTAATAGGATGATCGGTGACGACCACTAAGCAGGAGCCTGAAGGCCACCACAAAAGGACGTAAGTGCAACCGTGTTCATAGAGATGGAGGATGGCAAAAGCCGAGGTGCTCACGAGGAGCTCAGGCAAACCTGAATGTGAAATACAATGAACGCAAGAAAGAGCAAATCCCTTGTAAAGCCGTAACGTAAATTTTTGTAAAGCCGTCGACGAACACTCCACAAGCTTCGAATCTACCCGTAACTCCGCTGGTCCTTGACCAGTCCAATTTTGCACAAACACGAATCTTACACCCAACATGAATTGATATTGAAATCATATGTGATAAAAAAGTCGTCTTGCAATCCTGTGAATTCTTGTAGTACTGAAGACCTTTTTGCTCAGCAATACGGAATCTGCTGAGCAATTTCATGTAGTACTCATCTACCCAAAGATATGCAATCTACTGAAAGAAATCTACTGAAAGAATCAGATATGGTGACAGCTCAATGACTCAAGTCATGTCAATGAGTTCGCGAAGAATTCTGAAAGATAATAACAACGATACTCACCATGATATGCAACGAAAAAAGAGCTCTCGAAAGAGAACAACTCGATGAAAGAGATTCGAAGAGCTCTCGAAAGAGAAGAACTCAATGGAAAGAGAGTAACAAAATGAATGAAAGAAATAGCATGCAAAAGTTCAAAACAGATAAAAATGATCACACTTGGCCTTCATGTTTTTAAATCGAATAACAATCACATTTGAGGATCATACTAGATCTGCTTGTAACTCATGCTTAACATGCTTGCACTTATGCTTGATATACTTACTGTAACTCATGTTTTATCTGCTAACCTTGAGGACAGCTGACCAGTTGGATCTTGATACACATAACACTGTGTCAAACACAGATAAAATCAATTTCAGAGTCATTGAAATTACGAGAGTCACTGGCTCACTCTGAGTGACACTCATAAACCAGCCGTCACTTCTGACTTTACGGCTGGTCCTACTAAGAATGTGGAAATTTGAAATTGGAGACATCGGTCACGTGACGCCCCTGAATAACAGCTATCATCATAGCAGTTACGGCGGGGCCTTGGGGGGACCTGGCTTGAAAATTGAACGGCATAGAGAATCGATCCAACGAGACTCGACTCTAGAGGCCACTCCGATGAAAGATTCAAACGGAGCTATAGTGAGTCTCTGCAGAGACTTTGGGCTATGAGAAAGGTCAAAAAGCTTATGACTTGTGAGTTCAAACGATGATTTGAGCCGGCTCCCCTTGCGGCATGTTGAGTTCAAATACTTACTCAAATACCTTCGAGCAAATTTGAAATACCTTCGAAATTTGAATCCTTCAAATAATTTTCCCAATCTTGAGACCGACGAAAACGATGCATCCTATAAATACCAACGCGACAACTACTAATCCTGCGTAGATAGATGCTCTGACACTCTCAACATGTCGCACGAAGAAATCTTCCCTATTAGCATTGCTTCTGTATCTACTGCATGCGTCTTTGACTTCTTTTTCCATTTGGGTATCGATCAGATTCAATGTGTCCTGTTTTTGGAGACTTTGACTCAGAGCCCAAGACTTCGAGAGATTTTCTTTGCAAAACGGGTGCGGACATTGCATGAGAGGTTCTTCTTTCGATTCTTTCTGAGATTCGGCAGTTTTATTATTTTGTTGGCCCTGAGATTCTACGGTAGTACTAAGTGGATCTACGCCGGTTTTTCGCGCCTTTTGTTTCAATTTTAGCATCATATCTTTTCTCAGACATCCGATGTGAAATTTGTGCCCACAGGGTGTGACAATGGTCGGCTGGAAGTTTGGTTCGAAGATTGTTGGTTGTTCTGACACTGATTGAGATTCGGAATTATTGTTGCGCTTCAAATTTCGACCGGGTTCCTCATCTGACGCGGTCTCTTCTGTCCTCTCTTCTGCCCCCACAGAACAAGTTTCATTTTTATCCATGTCGTCAAACCGATTCAGACAGTATACACACTGGAGAGAGAACTCATCGGCATTGACATTTGCAGAAATCAAAGGACACTTATGACAGCACTCATTGCGGGGCTCTGTCGAAGTACGAAAGAACTCGTCAAAGGGAGGCGATTCCGAAGGGTCGGTGGAAGTCGCATCGAAGCCTAAGGAGTCTGTAGACATAGTCGTACTACTGATTGCACCAGTATCATCCGTTGCGCTATCGCATTGTGAAGGATTTTTCTTCCCAGCTGTAATGGAGCTTTCTGCCCCATTAAGATTTGTAGTGGAGCTTTCTGCCTCATTAAGTCTATTTGGACTCTCTGTTCTACTTCTGCTTCCATGAATTACAACGATAGGCTGAGAAGACTGTACAACTCGGGACTCCGACGCTCGCGTCAACGTCGCAGGGTCTGGACTCGCAGTGTGCTGTGAATTAGACTGACTGTCACTTGGCACAATGACACTTGGCACAGTGACAAACTGATTCTGCAAGTCGTTGCGAATGACTCTGGTAGGCGACATTGCGTTTCCGCCCAAATTTCCGCCCAACATTGAGAGAACCGAGAAAAAAACGGGAACGGCCGGCATTTTGATTGAATGACAGATCCTGACACGAAAGATACCTCCCTGTTTGTGTTGGCAATTTGCGATGAATGTTGGAAAATTGAAATGAAACTGATTCAGTGATAGATTTCTGAAACAACAGAACTGAACTCACAATTTACAATTATGATCGCTGTGTTCGCGAGCCTCTTCGCGAGCCATGCCATGTTTCGCGAAAATCGATTCTGAACGCTGAGATCCGACCAATATAACATACAAAACGCAATATGAACCTACTGAAAAAGATCGCTCGCATCCCGGTCTTACTTATACACAAGTTGAAATCCTTAATCGCAAAGCTGCCAGGCCTCTTCATGACCAGGCTCAATCGAAATCGTTGTCAATGTCCAGAATAAATGACATGAAATCACTCGCCGATAAATTTCTGAAACTAATCTTGAGCCGAAAATTCTATCCCAACGCCAGAACAAACTCAACTCACCCAATGCCATGGCAACAGATGGTAAAAGTTATGCCACACGCCGTGTGACACGGTCTCCCTGCGAGACTCCCATGGCATAGCAACATTTCAATTGCTCATCTAAAACACTCAAATTAATTTATATGAAACATCAGTTATGACGTATGAGATCGCCATAAAAATATGAGAATTGACGTTGAAACTTGATTCTTTGGCAGCTTACGTAACGCTAAGCGTTGAAATGCTTCCCACATGCATCTTTAGAGGGGACTCTTGAAGAAATTCAATACCCAATTGATGTCAGTAATAAGAGGAAAGTGAAATTCTGATCATGACACCCTGATCATACTTACTCCCAATGCCTATGCGTGTCCGATATAAGGATCAAACTTGATCTTTTCAAATTTTAGGCACATATGACAGTCACATACTGCCCAGGAGGATTCCGATCAGACTTGATCCAAAGTGATTCACTGTTACTATGGGATAGAAAAAACAAGGAGAATTCAAAAAAGTGTGTGAGAGTCGATTTCAAAAAGTACTAGAAAGCTTAAGTGTGACGAGGACAAGAAGACCACTGACCACGAGCACAATCATGGCGAACAGTGTCCAGATTGTATAAAGAAATTCTCTCTGTCCTGGTTCTCTATCTCCTAGCCCATTTCCTTGCCCGTTTGCTAGTCTGTGTCTTTGATTTCTACCCTTGATTATTTCTTTCCATATTTCAGTCTTCATCCGAATGTCGATCAATCTTTCCTTTCCTTCATTATGATTTAGAGCCCAAGACTTCGAGAGGTTTTCTTGGCAGAAAGGGTGTGGGCATTGCATGAGAGGTTGTTGATCTTCTGTGTTTTGATCGTCTTGATCTTCTCTGTTTCGCCTCTGCTCAGCTAGACCCTGACTTAGGGGGTTCACACCGGTTGTTCTTGCTTTTGCCACTAATTTGAGCGTCATATCTTTTCGAAGGCATGCAATGTGGAATTTGTGGCCACAGGGTGTGATGATGACTGTGTTCGCTTTCGCAGAAGCAGCTTCTTTCGCAGAAACAGCCTTGCCACTCTTTCCATTTTGATTAGTATATGTTTCTTGAAGCTGTTCAACATCATCTTGAAACGTCTCAAAGCAGAAAACACACTGGTGAGAGAACTCGTCCGGTCGAGTCGACACTTCATGCGCAGCTCGAGTCAACACTTCACGCGTATCAGAAGAAGGTTGAACTTGAACTGCAGAAGTTTCATTTTTCTCCTGATTCGTATCGTTGTCGGTACTTCTACTAATTGAGTTTTCTTTATGTGCAGGAATGCGATTTTCTTCATCTCGTACAGGAATTATGGCAGAGGAGATCTCTGCATTGGTGAGACTCTGCGTTTTCTCACTACTCGCGGCAAGCGGATTTTCTTCTCTGCCAAGACTCTGTGCCCAACTACTCGCAGCAAGCGGATTTTCTTCGTTGCCGAGACTTAAAGTCTGTGTTGTGCCACTGGTCCTCGGAATGATATCAATAGCAATTTGCGAACGTTCACAAGGTTGTGAAGCCGCATGGTTTTGAACGGCAATGCTGACTCTCGTCGACGTTGGCGACGTCGCGTTTACGCCCAACAAGAGAAGTTGGAACGAAAAGATAATCGACACGCTCGGCATTTTCAATGGGGGGGAGAGCTTGCATCCCCAGAAACACTCCTGCTCAGTGAGATGAGATGAAATCAGAATTGAAATTGCTTCAAATTGGCAAGAAAAATCGGATTCGCCATGAAAAAAAGAAAGAGAACTGCAATACTATTGCCAATAAAGCTCGGTAGAAAATGACTTATGCACGCTGATACCGTTACGCAATTCAATCCATTATGATTCCCAAAAAAAAACATTGCGATTATGATTCCCGAAAAAAGAAAACGCATCGCGATCGTGATTCGAAAAAAGAAAGACGAATACCCTCCTCACATCACAAATTGCATCATAAATTGACCAAAAAGAACATCTGCTCCTTCCGCACAAGAATCGAAACTCCAACTGCTCAATAACAGAAAGACGATAGCTGTCACGCATACTGATCGTCGTTACAAATAATCAAAATCGTTGTGAATACGTTACAGATAATCAAAATCGTTGTGAATACCTTCTTCTTCGGTGTGAATACCTTGACAAACCTCAAGTTGTGAATCGCTAGATGCTGAATACTTCGCGTGATGTCTGTAATAATATCTCAGGTTCCCAGGTCTTTACCCTGAGAATTGTAAAGAAACCATAAACGGCAAAATATTTCGCGATTCGTGAATTAATCTTGTTGATAAACCCTAAACGGCCAATTCGTGAATGAATGTCTAGTAACCGTAAACGGCAGCATTTTCTTTCGATGGTGGATACTTCAAATTTTATTTTGCGTCAATTGGCTCGAGTTATCGAAGATGATGTCAACAGCAGTCAAATCTGCCATGTCGAGGATATTTCGGAACTCCTTGAATGTCCCTTCGATCTTGTTTTTATTTCCATGGATATTCGAGTTTTCGATCTTGTCTTCAAATAATCAAATTGCTTGTCTGGACTCTTCGAATGGATTTCCTTTTCTCTAATGCTCTCTAAATTCTCGGATCTATGGAATCTGAATCAGAACGATGAAGAAAAGATCAGAATTGATCACCTTTCTATATTTTTTTACGCTAATTTGCAATGCTTTTGCTTCACAATATCTCCAAAACTGGATTTGATTCACAGAACCTAGATAGATAGTCACATGATGAGCTGACTGTATATGATTCGAGAACAATTTCCATTCTTTTCCTCTTTCACGACGGCTTCACAACGGCAGAGACGCAATTGGTGAACGTCTGACGTTTCATGAAATTCAAAACCGAACCAAAACTGGCAAAACCACTGAAGTTTGAATATGCTGAAAAGGTAACTGACGAAATTCTTTTCAAACTTCCGGTCTTTCAATTAAGTAACACAATGTAGCAAGCAATACAATTTGCGAGCGATTTTTTGATGAAATAGCCTTTTTTTGATCAAAACTCAGACTTTCCAGTGATCACTTTTTCAAATAATAGCCTTGAAATCAAATAACATGCGCAACCCTTAGAAGACACAAAGCACAGCCTAGTGCCACCACCACAAAAATTACGTGCACACACAGCAGCCTTCTACAGTTCTCACGTTCTTCAACTAGTTGAGTGATTTCGTGCGGGTTCAAGTGCTCGTCTCTGCCGTCGACTGTGAGAGTGGTGCTTCTTCCTCTCAACGTAGTGCTTCTACTTCTTTCACCGCGCAATCCTCTCAAATTCCATCTTCTTCCACCTTCGATGATTCTGATTTGTTGCGCCACTTCCTTGGATTCTCTATCCAACGTTCGGCAAAAATCATCACTGATCAATCCTTTTTCGCGCGCCCATTGTTTCGAGAGGTTTGCTTTACAAAAGGGATGGGGACATTGCATGAGAATTTCCTCATCTTGAAGTTCTGTAATTCTTTCTCCTTGTGGGGTTCTTTCTCCTCGTGGGGTTCGATCTCCTCGAGGGGTTCGATCTCCTGCATATCTCGTACTTGTATTTGCGGTTCCTGCATGTCTCGTACTCGTACTTGTATTTGCGGTTCCTGCATGTCTCGTACTCGTACTTGTATTTGCGGTTCCTGCATGTCTCGTACTCGTACTTGTATTTGCGGTTCCTGCATGTCTCGTACTCGTTGTGCCTGAGCCTGCATTTGCACTTGAAATATCACAGTTTCGATGATTTGCCGACGAACTTGTACCTCCTGCATTTGCGTTTCCAATAGCGCTGTTTCCGATGTTTTCACCATGGGACTCATTTGTCAATGGATTCACACCGCTTGCCCTCACTTTGTGCAACAATTTGAGCTCCATATCTTTCTTCAAACAAAACAGATGGAATTTGTGCCCACACGGTGTGATCACAGAAGGTTGTGGAAATTTCGTGCCAATAGCCGATGAGGACGACATCATTGAGGACATTCGGGATGATTTCATACGAGATTTCAAGCTATCCGATAGCGAATTCACGCCAGACGAATTATTCATGCCAGAAATTTCTGAATCCGAATGACGACGCCCAGATTGTCGAGATTCAGACAGCAATTGTGATGAAGTTTTTGATGGAGAAAACACGATATTATTGTCGCGAAGGAAGTTGGAGAAAATATTCTGATTCTTGGACACCCAGCAGAAGCTTTCTTCCTTCTGAAACTGGCTCAAACAGAATACACATCGATGGAAGAACTCGTCGTGTTTTGTGATACTCGAGTTATCGGGAGTTTTTGTGATACTCGAAGCACGATTGAGAGTGATTCCACTGGGCGAGATATTGCGACAGACACTGTAATCGTCATTTTTAGCACTCTTTGTAGAATCATTTTTAGCACTCTTTGTGGAGTCCTTGTTGAGCCGGTTCTCCATACGGGCACGGCTGATGTTCACGATATCTGACATGTCCTTTTCATTTGCATTGTTCTTATGAAGTTTGTCCTTTTCATCTTTATCCTCATGAAATCTCGCTTCCCCCGAAATCATCGTCATTGAATTCCCCAAGTTCATTGTCATTGAATTCCATGGTTCGGAAGACCGGCGACGTTCTGGCACGTCTGAAGAGGAGGGTCGACGAAAAAAGCTCGGCTCGACCGATGATGTCTGCAGAGGAGGATCGAATTGTTGTAACAAACCAGCTTGTGACTCGCCGTCGCCTTCCATCGCTCCAGCAGATTGTAACTGGCAAGCTTTCCATTGACTGAAGATCGATTCAGTTCTAGGTTTCGATCCGGATTCAGAAGCCTGAGTTGTAGGTTTGATCGATCTACATTCAGAATCAGTTGTAGCCTGTTTGAGGGATGTCCCTTGTGCTGCTTCGGAGGAAGATTGTGCTTCGGAGGTAGAAGGCTTTTGTGCTTCGAAGGGACTACAAGGCTTTGTAGAACAAGACTCAGAAGGCTTCCTCGAATTAGAATTCGAACGAGGCGACTGGACAATCTGTAACGGTTTTTGTAGCGGTTTCGACAGAGGGATTAAGTTCAAATCACCCGTGCTTGCTATGGAATCAGAAAAAGATGTACAAGTATCACAAGACGAATCCGACCAGAACGTGCCCGCTCCTTGAACATCATTACCTGAGTTTGATGAACTTCTACGGCGAATTCGTGACAGGTTTCGTGCTACGTCAATGAGCTCAACACTGGAGGAGTTTTTTCTTCTCTCAGTCCTCACTGAGTTACTCCTTGAGCAATTTGTCGATGAATTCCTTCTCCTGACCAATTCCGGTGCGGGAACGAGGTAACGTTCGGTAACGTTCTTGGTTAATACTTCAGGTGCAGAGGAACGTTTGGCGAATTGTGGTATGGGTTGAACAGGTATGGGTTGAGGAGTTGCAGAAGAAGAATTCTTATCCGGAAGATTTGTTTTTTCGGCTTTGAGAGTGTTCTTACCAAGTTTGGTAATACTATTTTCTCCATTGGTGTCCTTGATGGTACGACTACAGTTTTCTTTCACGGTGTTATCGTTTTCTTTCACCGTATTATTATCATTTTCTGTTGGGGGTTGAGCTGCTTCTGTCGGTACCTTAGCTTCTCCCGTCATCACATCGACAACCGTCTTGATTTCCCAGAGGGGTGATCCAAGCCTGTCCAGGAGGCTGCTATGAGATGGTAGCCCAATACGAGGTGGCAGCCCGATATGATGTGGCGGCATTGCGCCAGAATCCGATCGACCATTGGTAGAATTACTGACGGCAGAATAACCGATATCAGATTCCTGATTGACATTTTCATTGATCTCGATTTCCACCGTATTCGCAATAATTGGTCTACTCGGCGCCTCTGACGGCGGCGGCGGCCGGGGTGGCAACACACCACGTAAGCGAGGACATACTGCGCGGAAATTTCCCAGGGAACTTCGATCACTGGAATCGCCGTTGCTGGAGTCACGCATATGTGCGCAATTGAAATTAGCTGGAATATCAATAGCCACAAGAGATTCAGAAGAGTCAGACTGCGAGACCTTAGAGGGCCTGGGGAGGACTGGCATTCGGGATGGAGGTGCTGCATTGGCAAAATTCAATACAGTTGTTATTGCAGCAAATGTTGACATCTCTCCGGAGAACGTTGCCCCCGCAAATATCGTTTCTCCGGAAAATGTTGAGCCGGAAAATGGGGACAGGAAAGCGGAGATGAGGAGTCTTTTCGCCATTTTTGATCCTTAAGTTTTCCCGCTATGATGAGACAAAGAGAATGAGGTGAGAAAGACGACGAATGCAAGAAAAGGGAGAAAGAAAAAGGAGAACGAAGTCTATAGTTGCCTGCTGTGAGTTACAGTTACAGATCTGTGAGCTGTTGCAAGGGGAATTCAATTCAATAGTTTGCAAAGTATTGGCCTCTGCTCCGAATTCTTGTGAGACAAATTCTTGTGAGAAGAGACAAATGGAATTCAATTCTTGTGAGACGAATGAAATTGAATTCAAACATTCTTGTGAGATTGAAAAGAAACTCCTTAACAACACGCAAAAACGAAAGTCAAATGTGAGTTCAGCATTGTGAATCGTTATCGTCATGTCATGATGCGCTCCGATAGGTTCTGAAAAACACACTCCACCTGTAAGTCTCCCAAAACGGAACGCAGAACAAAACTTCCGACACGACCAGAAAACACGTTGTCAATGATTTCAATTATTGAGTTCTCAGAATGTCAATGCATGGCATTGCATGCAGCTCAATGTCAAGACATACAGCTATGGGACCACAATTATACTATTGATGTTACTCAATTTTTCAGAGGCTTTGACATCAATGATCATGGTTGACAGTTTGTCATCAGACAGAGCACTTTGCTCAGCATTATGCTCACATGCCATGTGAAATCGTGAATTTGCAAATTAGCGATGACATGCACATGCGACTCAGAACTCGGTTCGACTCTACTTCACAACGAAAGAATCGTACTACTCGATTCAGTTTTCACAACGAAAGAATCGCACTACTGGATTCAGTTGCGGTTGTGTCAATCAATTATATCCTACTGTTTAAAACAAGATGAAGAAAGATGCAAATATACCTGCAACTTCAATGCTCAATGTTCAAAACTTCAATACTCAGCTTACCGTCCTCTCTGAAAAATTATCATTTACGGTTTTGGTGCCGCGCTCTCTTATGATTACGGTTAACCTACGGGGGTGATTGCGTATAAAATATCAGAGACTTAACTCACGGGGATGACCATGAACGACTTTCGTAAAAACTGCTTTAAGAAAGAGAAACGCTACATAATACTAGAAACGAAGATACTGCACAGGCTATTTGAAACGAAGATACTTCTCAAACATGACATTCTGTTAGGTAAATTCAAATGGAAGAAGACTTTGTCGAAAGAAGACTTTTGTGACGTTTAAAAATGAAGAAGACTTTGTGACGTTGGATGACTTTCTGTCACAGATAGAAATAAGAGATGAGAATGAAGACTTCCGCTGGAAAACGTGGAACATACTGTTTTCAAAATCGTGCGAAAACGGCACCCGTATCCCATAGCCACATGACTGTTACGAAATTCAGAAAATTATGAAAATATCTCAGAAATGAATACAAAAAGTCAGAATTTAGGCTGAGAATGATATAATAGGCTAGTATAGCGTGCTAGTCCGATGTTAAACTTACTGTATGCTGTATACTGAATAATGTATACTGTGTACTGCATAAACATCTTGGATCTATATGGTGTCTTTCTCAAATGACGAATTTCAAATATGATATCTTTTTCAGAATTTTCAGACCGTTTGTTAGTAGGAGTCACAAACAAATTTCTAAATTTTGGAAGAGACTTTTTTTTTCTCTTGCTGCTTGCAGCTCAGCTGCGTCCCACTGCAACAACTTTCAAAATTCAATATGAAGAAGGTTACTACCACCTGCTCAAGCATAGCTATGACGACTACTGTCAAACTCATGCATGAATATCGAAACGGAAGACTTTTTTCGTAACAGTAACAGAATCCCCTCCTTCTGAGGAGAAGTGACAGTTACGTAACAACTGCATAACATGTTTAAACTGAAACAACTGCAGTCGCCTTAATCTAGAGTCCAATCACTCCAATAATGATGACAACCACTGACCCGAAAATATTTAGAGTCCAGTCACCCCAATAATGATGACAACCACTGACCCTACCAGAACCACCGTGCACACAGTGCTCGCAACCAAAATAAGCCGATTTTGCATCCGGAAACGTCTGTGTACCCTGCGATTTTGCTCTGCCATTGCTTCAGCTTCCTTCATGGCTGCGTCTTTTACTTCCTGCAAGAATCCGATATTGTTCAAAAACCCGTTATTTTTAGCCCATTTTTTCGATAATTCCTTGCTGCAAAACGGATGTGGGCACTTCATAATTGGGCATTTGTTATTTTCTCGACTCTGTTCTTCACTCAAAATCTGCGAAATGAACAATTCATCACCCCTCTCGGCTTTCTGACGCAATTTCACCTCAATATCTCTCTGTAAGCACTCGACATGGAATCGGTGGCCGCAAGGAGTAATAATGACGGGTTCTTGCAATTCCGAGGACTCCTCCGATGAATTCTGAGCATTAGACTTCTCAATAGAACTGACAATATCGTTGACCGAAAACGTAGCGCTTTCCGCCTGAGTCTCTTCGTTGCCATCGACACAAGGACAGCACAACTCGTCTTTATTTTCTTCAGAATTCAGATTATTTTCCTGTTCAGCCTCCTCCTCGAACATGTCTAGACAGTACACACATTGATGGAAGAAGTCGTCGTTGACGTCAGGGGCTGTTGTGACTTCATTGTCATCGTCGGTTTCAAAAGAAGAGCTACCACGGTTTTTGATAATATCAGAGGAAGCACGGACTCGGACTCCGTTGATGTTAGTAGAAGAATTAAGCCCGTCAGAACTTGAAGAGGCTGCGCCTCTTGAAATACCCTCACCGTTCTGAAAATTGTTGGGATTCGTATTATCAACTCTACTAGCACCCGAAAACACATTGCCAGCGCTTTTCGATCGTTTGACTCGAAATCTCTTAGCTACAAGACGCTGTTGATCGCCGCTGCTCTCTTGTGTCACATTAGAAGTGATGTTGCCATCTTCGATGTTAATACCAGTATGAGAAGAAGCTGGAACACGACGAGTAGAAGATTCAGGTGCAGAGCTGAGTTTTTTGATAAGTGGTTCTTTCGGATTCTTAGGCGTTTTCGGAGTACGCGCTGCGGGAGTACGGCTTCTAGGCCCGGATGGTTCTGCGAAATTATTGACATCGGAGGAAGAAGATCCTGCCATATAATTATGAATGCTGGCGCCATTGTTTGTTGATGATGTTGTCATTCTCAATGGACTCAGTGAAGAAGTCATTTGATTCATTGCAGTTGAGCTACTAGATCCCATTGCATCGTCGATCAAAGAAGAATTCGAAACACGTCTTCCACGGCGATGTCCTCGATGGGAATTCCAGGTATTTACAAACCGTTGCCGCAACAATTTCGCCTCACGAAAAACGGAGTTTAATTGGCTCCGTACGACTTGCGACATGCGAAGGCGCTGCGGCTGGTTGATGTCAATGGGAGCCCCTGAATCCGAAGAATAATTGCCTGTCTCGATGCGATTCATATTGATGGTAGTGGTTGGAGATTGGTATGAAGCTGCAGGGGACGCACTCGTAGGGGACCTTGTGGAGGATGTCAAGTTCCGCCCTGCAGAGAACCAGTTCCGTCCTGTAGTAGACCTGGTGCCCGATCGCGAGCTCGAGGAATCTGTCCCTGTGGCCCTCGGTGCGGATGTTGGACTTGCTGCTTCCGTGTTTTGTACGCCGTTAGGAACGGCAAACAGAACCCTGGTGAGCATACAGACTTTCGACAGTCGCAGAGTCATGGTTATAATTCTGGAAACTTCAAAACGTTACACGGTTACTTGAAACTGCGAAAAAGATATTGGTACGGAAAAGTATCTTGGTGCTGAAACTTAAAGCGTCTCTTTTGACTTTTGTGCCGTGGTATGTGCCGCGGTATGATGTCAGGCAAACGATCTCCTCTGTTACAGACCTACTCTGTTACAGACACGGGATGCACGCCGCAAATGATCTCTTCTGTTACAGACACTGGATGCACGCCGCAATTGAGTGACTTTCTCTCGCTTCTGGATCTCTTGCTCAAATTTCTAAACTCTTTAATGCAATGTTTTTATTCGGAAAAATGCGCTCTTCGTTATTGCACGAAGGGAAATCCAATAAAACTATGTGAAATTGTGAAACTTAGCTGGAATTGAGATAAGTAGTCAGTGAGATGATATGATGACGCTTTAGGTTTTTTTAGACGTCAGAAAGTCACGTGTAGACAACCAAATGCGAATTTATTATTTAAGCCAATCTACGCCCCGAATTTCGATTCCCTCTGATACGCTTTACGCCGCAATGATACGCTCTCACCAATAATCAACAAAATCAATGATCCGCTCCAGAATATAGGCTATAACCGCTACAACCCGGACCGCTTACCAAAAAAAGTAACTTACGCCCTCACCCCATATCACAAAAAGATTATTTACGCTCTCACCCCATAACAAAAGGAAAATATCACTCACGCTCTCATCACATAGATGACACGCTCCGCACCTGTAGCTCCTTTCTTCGCGCCACGTAAATAATTATAATCCCATAATCACGATGCTAATAACTTTTGCAGTCACAAAAACGAAAACACCAGACTACTTTGTAGAAACCGTAATGACACTCCTTTCCATCTATCCATCAATTAACACTTTCTGGAAGAGTCAGATCATCGATCACAAACTTAAAGCCGCGCGTTCCCTGGCTTAGTAAGCTAGGCCCACCATCAAAGGCCATTTCGTTTTGTAAAATTGTATGTAACTTACGTGTCACTGTTATGACTCTAAAATTCAAACTGGAAACGTACCTTGACTATCTTGACTTCTATATGTCTGTGTAGAGAAATTGACTGACCAAATACGTTTGGCATATTGAAATGTCTTTGGCATGTATTAACTGATTCAGATCGATTTCGGATTCTGAAGGCGGAATCGATAAATCATAAATGACTTGGGAATCGAAAATCTGGATGAAAAGAGTTTCGTTCAAGAATTCATGTGGGTGACTGAATCACCATGAACTTTATAATATGTTTCTGTGTTTGTAAATCTTGTAAGATTCTGATTGAATCTACACCCCAGCCTGGCCGTGAATATAATTTTAGTATGCTTTAGGAAATCACATTTAAATTCTGTAACGCTGTAATAACTGAACGAAGACGATGAATACGCGTAGACAATGGCAATGATGCACTGAATACGTATTTCGTTCCGAAGATAGATTGTGAAGATAGATTGTCAAAATAGATGAATACGATGACTTACTACAATAGATGAAATCGATGACAGAGTCAGACTGAAATACAATAGATGAAGGCGATGACTGACCACAATAGAGTCTGAAGATGATGACAGACTGCAATACTATAGAAGATTCTGAAGGCGATTACTGAAGGCAATGGGCAGACATTGAGACAAGGAAATGCTTGATAAAAAGATGACCGACAATATATCTGACAATGCAGTTGATGTAAACGCTAGCTCATAGATGTTTGCTCATAGATGCTTTCTCATAGATGTTCGCTCCGGTCAGAATTTCAAAAAGTCAATATGTTTCTGTGAAAATTGTAATGATACCGCTGCTGTGACTAAAACTATCGTAATTCCTTTATCCTCATGACATGAGACACAAAATATTTTAACGGGTCACCAATGCCCCAAAGAGAACGCCCATACCGCCGCCTACCGTGATGACGGAGCACATAGTCGTCGCAAAACGTTTTAGGCACTGGCTTCGTTGTTGTTTCCTCTCCATAGCGCTCTGAACCATCCGAATACCATTGCCGATAGACGCATCCACGGGCCTGTAATCGTCAGCATTGACGACGACAGAAGTGGCGAAAGGAATGCCAATTGCGATCGAAGCCAATGGACGTATCTGTGTCGTAGTTTGCTCTGAGCCACGTCTTTGATGATTATTTGGAGGTGGCATTGTCATTGCAGGCGTCATTTCACGACTTTCATGCGTTGAGTTTCGTCTGACTCTGGGAGAACCAACAGTGGCCCGCGCCATCAATGACATTGGCGATGTAGTGGAGCTGGGAGACCCTGGGCCTGGGCCTGGCAAAGTGTCATTGACATTGGACTCAGAATCCAATAACTCTAGATTCAGGCGCGAGAGAGTCCTGGCGGGTCCAAGCCGCCCGACAGGAGGGCTCACTGGATCAATTACATTGGTACTACTGGTTGTGCTTGTGACCGGAAACTGAGTGCTTGTAGCCGGACTCTGAGCGTGACTTGTGATTGTCTGCGGCGCCATTGCTTGCGTTTTCTGAACTGAGAAGGAGGAACAACTCAGAACTGAGACCAGCATGAAAAAATCAGATGTGGACATCATTTTTTGACGAACTGTCACCTGTGAAAAAGGCGAAACTCTAAGAATCCCCAGAGGAGAAGAACGCAAAGAAAAAGGGTAAGAACGACACTGAAAATCATTGGAAGAATTTTGGCGTAAAAAAGACGCATGAACGTCCAAAAAGAGAGTCTGAATTCAAAATTGGAGAAGAAATGTAGTTGCCATGTATGAAATTCGATACCTCGCTGCGTTTGAGTTTAATTTCGACGTCACTATTATGGGACCCATGAATCATGCCAACAAATTACAATGATGCTCTCAAAATCCATAATAATTGTAAATCGGCGCCGTTTCAACGATTATTTAAGCGAAAACATCCAAATGCTAGACAGAAACAAAAGAACAACAAATACTAGACACCGACAAAACGGAATAGTATCAGAAAAAATTTGATACGTCATATATTATAACATCAAGGGCAGCAAACAGCGCCAGACTTTTTTTTGGCTCTCTGTGTTCCTGCGCCTCCTGCGGTGCTTGACAACGGAATACGCTCCGTGTCTCTTCATAGCTGTGCTTTTCATGGGTGTGCTCTTCATAGGTGTGCTAGACTATGTCTCATGTTTATGCGTATATACTGTTACTATGCTGTGCTTGCAGCAAATGGGATGGGCGATATTCTTAAAATAGAAACAGACCCAGATTCTGGATTGGACCGCTGACACAATACATGCGCTAAATGGTCAATCTCAGATGTAGATTGTGTCATGTATGTCCAGAAAAAACATAGATTATGTCATAAATCCTGAAAAACAGAAACAGATACTTTTCACGGTGCCGGTATCATTTCAGAAATATGGACTTCGTGTATTGCTTCACAATGATTGACAAACCGCGCGTATTTCAGATTCTGGATTCACCATGATATGCTGTTTGCCTCTCACAATGCAACTGCATCGTGTGATGAGTCATGAATTCCGGCACCTTCACGCTCCCGCACACGCCATTACCGTGATGAAGATGACAACACCAAGAGCTGACATCATCACCAGGAAAACAGTGGGGTTCTTCATGCATTCGATCATACGTTGTAGCTTTCCCATCTGCGCGACAGGAGTCACAATGCGCGCGACGGGGATACCGATGGCAACTGTTGCGGGAATTTCTGCGGTTTCGGGAATTTCTGCGGTTTCGGGAAGCACTGCCGCAGGAGTGTCTGCCTGAGGAAGAACTGTATCAGGAGTAACTGCCTGAGGAGTGTCTGCCGAAGGAGCGTCTGCTTCAGAAGTATCTGCCTCAAGAAGAACCTCATTAGCGCTTTGATTGGCTCTTTCATTGGCGTTTTCATGGCGGGCCTGGATAGAAGCGCTTGTGCGTTCCTGATTGACATTAGTATGACTGTCATGAATGGCAGCTGTCACTGCGCTTTGTGGGACTGCAACTGCTGCGCTTCGTAGGGGAGTTTGTGGAGCTGCAACTGCTGTGCCTGATGGAATTTCAACTGCTGTGCCTGATGGAATTCCAACTGCTGTGCCTGATGGAATTCCAACTGCTGTGCCTTGTGCGGGTGTAACTGATTCAGTTAGCGCAATGCCGTGTCCAGGCCTGTTCTGTGCTTGACTAGATCTGGTAGCACTACTTGACTCTGCGTCGAGTTCTGTCCTTGTGACGACCGGTTGCCTTGGTTGCCTTGTAACGACCCCAGGTCTGCCTCGGACCCGGACTTGAAGCCTTGGGATTCCGACAAGTGGTCCTGGAGGCCCGACTCGGACTGCATTGGCTTCCTGGAAATGGTTCAGGGCCCGATTCAGAACCAGAAACAATGACATCACAACGACAACGAAATAAGATCTGCTTTTCTGAAAACACATTTTTGTTTCACGCAGAATAAGAAGAGAGAAATCATATGAGGAAAAAAAACACGTCTCTTAGATAGAGAAAAAATGGTGACAATCGCTGTCAATCACAGATATTGCTTCAAAATCTATACATATAGAAAAAAAAAAATCTGTACAAATAGAAAATCAAAAACTCAAACGCTCCAGAAAATCATTCTGTATGGGCTTTTGCGCTATCATATCTGATAGAGGGCCTATGTCTGATAGACATCATCTCGAAGAAAAAGAGCTTGAAACTTACTTACCATGAAAGCGCAGCAATGACGCAATACCTATCAAATTCGCCCTGGCATACAGGAATTAATCTATTGGAAGTTTTCAGATTGAAATTCAAGTTACAAGTAAGACTCAGAGGCGCTTGGGTGTGCAATTGAGTTGCGTTTGGAATTGAGTCGCGTTTGGAATTGACTTACGTTTGGAATTGAGTTGCGTTTGGCATTGGGCTGCGTCTGCGGTGAGAAATTTGGTTTTTTTTGACGGCCCATCGTGCTGCTCTGCTCTTCGGAGATATCAATAATGTCAAACGTGTTGGAAAAAAAACGAAAAATGATTCGGGTCGACGTCTCCGCTTCTCATCATTGCAGGAATTGTAATACGTATAAAGAGAATAAATACGCACTCCTACCTGATATTTTTTTTAACGCCGCCGAACAATCGGGCTCGCTAAAAATCATTTCCCCACCCAGAGAGCTTTTACCGAGAAGAAAAAAGTATTTCTGCAGTAAAAGACCAAACATGCCCCAGGCTAATGCGTTCCATATGATTGCTCAGGCCCTTAAGTTTCGTAAGAACGTGACGAACACCGGATCTTTGCCAAAAGTCAATCTCTCCCTTTACATTATACAAGTTCCCTGGTAGATGAATCATTTACAAATTCCCTTTATAATACATCATACAAATTCCCTGGTAAATGATTCTTGAGCTGGTCGAAAGCGATCGCGGCTTTGCTTTAACATCGTAAGTACAGTCTGCTTTGAAGGCCATGACTAATAAATTTAAATTACGGACACAAACGTATTACTTCAAAGGCGGTTGGAACAAAACAGAAAACATACTATTGCTGGACGAGAACAAAACCGTAACGGGAATAAATTTCTTATATTAACAACGACACACATTCACATATCAGCCACTTCAAATTGCCTAAATCTGCAGCAATATAGACGACGCGCGCCGAATTCTACCGCGCGCATCAAATTACGGGGAGGATGCAAACGCACAACGCGTGGCACGTATCTAATGCATTCCATCGCTCCCTCCAACTGCCAGATAGCCATACGAACGCCATTGACATTATATATTGCTGTGTGGGATGTACGATCAACACGAGGCGTTTTGCTAAATAAGTGTTGATCGTACATCTATCATATTGCTATGGCAGCAATACACTTCACTCTCTCTAGGATCTAGTAACGTTGACTACATGAATGAAACGACGTCGTAATTCTGCGCATTTAAAATTTAAAATTAGAGAACTCAAAACTTGTCACTTGGCCGCGAATCAATACAAATGTGCTCCCATACTAGTCTGACAATTGACAAAATGAGACCGAATGAGATGGATTTGCTCCCATACTAGTCTGACAATTGACACAATAAGACTGAATGAGATGGATTTGCTCCCATACCAGTCTGACAAGAGACAAAATTGATTTGCTCCCCATATCAGAGGAATTCTGTGAAATGAGATTGATGATTGCTCCCATAATCATCTCTACATTTTTTTTTTTTAATATTATAGTCCTGATACATTATTATCAGGACTATTAAAAAAAAAAAAAAATACAATCAGGCTCCGGAGCCTGCCAATACCGCGATCAGGACGGCAGCGCCAACGGCTGATATCAGCATCACCCAGACAGTAGGACTCTTCATGTATTTCGTCAGTTGTTGTTGTAGCGTCCCCATTTGCTCCTCGACAGTGACTCTCACCGTTTGCGCGATGGGGATACCAACGGCAACTGTTGCTGTTGAGCTCGAGCTTTCTGATGTAACTGCTTCAGGAATAACTGACACAGGACTAGGAGTATCTGCCTCAGGAGTAACAACATTAGCGCTTTCACTAGCGGGATTGGCGTGGGTAGAAGAGCTTGCCCTTTCCTGATTCACATTAGCAGAACTATCCTGATTGACAGCTGTCGCCGCGCTTTGTGGGACTGCTGTGCCTGCTGGGATTTCAACTGCTGTACCTGCTGCAATTTCAACTGCTGTGCCTGGTGGAATTTCAACTGCTGTGCCTGATAGAATTTCAACTGCTGTGCCTGCTGGGATTTCAACTGCTGTGCCTGATAGAATTTCAACTGCTGTGCCTGATGGAATTTCAACTGCTGTACCTGCTGGAATTTCAACTGCTGTGCCTGATGGGATTTCAACTGCTGTGCTTTGTGCGGGAGTAACTGACTCAGTTAGCGCAATACCAACGCTGTGTCCAGGCCGTGCTCGATTAGACATTGATGATCTGATAACACTACTGTAGCTTGGCTCTGAGTCTTCGGACATTGTGACGACCCGCATTTGAAGCCGTGGGATCAGACTCAGCGAAAGCGGGGGACTGGCTTGAACCTTGGCTTCCTGGAACTGGTTCACAATCGAAAACCTCCCGACTACATCGAAAAAAGGTCTGCCTTTCAAACTTCTGCCTTTCAAACACATTTTTGTTTATTGCAGAACAAGAAAAGAGAAAAGAGAAAAAAAAGGACGTCTAAGACTATTAGGGAGAAAATGGAAACAGCAATTTGAATCTGATCACTGTTTATGAACAATACGAACAAAGGGTTATGGCCCCATGTATGGTATAAACATCAAAAATCTAGAGACTTACCCTGAGAACGCAGTAAGCACAGGAGGAACTATACATCGAAGAGAAAAAACTTATGGAAAAAGTCTATTATCTGGCTATCTGCACGAACAGAAAATCAAAAAGGAACAGAAAAAACGTATACTATAGGCCCCGTGTATGGTATAAACATCACAATCATATAATTCAACTTAAGAAAAATCTTGAGACTTACCATGAAAGGGCAGTAGTAACAAAGTTATTAACACAATGCACAAAAATCACACTGGAGTTGGAAGTTTTCAGCTTCAAATAAGAGGCGCGTTTGAAATTGACTTACGTTTGGAATTGAGTTGCGTTTGAAGTTGAGTTGCGTTTGGAGTTGAGTTGTGTTTGGAATTGAGACGTGTTTGAAATTGAGTTGCGTCTGAAGGTTTCGCTGAGTTTTTGATTTTTTTGATGCCGCGGCCCATCGTGCCGAGTCTGGTCTTCAAAAAAAATAACAGTCGCCGCTTCAGCTTCGTGCAATTTAACGTCACGCAATAAAAAACGCGCACTCCTACCTGATATTTTTTTTGACGCCGTTCGTGGATAATCGGGCTTGCAAAAAATATTTTCCCACTCGAACAACTTCTATTGAGAAGAAGAGCCTGCTTCTGCAGTGAAAGACCAAAAGAAAACGAGAGAAGAACAAGACCCCAGGGCTTAATATGCACTCCTACATTAAAAATGTAACATGTTTTGCACTCCGACATTGAGACTTTAATGTAATGACAGAAAAAATTGAGCCGCCTGTTTTAATTCGCTGACAACGAGTGTGAAAAGGCTTCGCCGCATTGCTGTCGACTCACCGAAGGATAACGCCGTCTCGCGCACAACCAGAGAACAGGTTACGTCGGATTGGACAGAGGCTCTTTTTGGTCTGAACCTGGACGATTGATTTAAGACGACTGCAACTCTTTTTGATCTGATCTGAACATCGGACTCTCGACTTGGTTCCAAATCAACAAGCACTCAGCATCGGACTACTCTGATTGAAATGCCAGATCCAAAGTCTCAGCTGAACTCGTCACGTTGCCATTCCATGGCTGCTCACGTTGCCATTCCATAGCTGCTACATTTTTACCGTGTAAGAGGTGCAAATTTTGCCACCACTTATTTTCCGCCGAATACAAAAGCAAAACGTCATCGAAATCGGTCGAATACAAAAGCGAAACGTCATCGAAATCCATGAAGCCCGCTGGCACTCCCCTTTTGGTCACCGTCTCCCCCTCTTGATTTAAAGTGAGACTGGACTCCCGCTTTCTTCACGTCCGTCGAAAAAAACCTTGAGAATCCACCGGTCATGAAACATTGCAAGCTTCCCGAACACTTTCTGAATACGGAGGACAGGACTTTTTTTTTCACGAATACTTTCTGAATGACTGTTAACCACTAGGACAATCAGAGAAGAATGCTAAAAATCTCAGAAATCACGTATACTTTCTGAGTTTTGGCATCGAGTTTTTACTGTATCCTCTTTTTATGTCTAAACTCTGGCATCACAAACCAACTTCTTTGCCAGCTTGGCAAATTTTGAGAGCCAGCTTGGCCCTTTTTGAGACCTTTTTGAGATTCATTTGAAGATCATTGACGTGTCACAGGAATCCACGGTACGGATCGGTCCGATCCATGGTGCTGAGCCTTGTTGTCGACTCAGTGTGTCACCTCATTGATCTCAAGACATAGATCAATCTGACGAAGTTGATCGATCCCACGACGTTCATCGATCGATCTCACGACGTTGATCGATCTCACGAGATGGATCAGGTTGATCTTTTCTGGTCTGATCTCATTCTATTTCTTCCATCTGATTTTTCATTCCTATACTTGCTGACTTTATCGCTATTTTCTTGCTGACTCAGCCGCTGATAACACAAAAACCGAAATAAATTGCTAGACAGATCTTGCCCATGATCTTCTCAATCCAACCAACAACGGCTACTAGATTGATACACCACCATGGACAGCACAATAACACAAGTATAGACTTTGTATCTAACGCCTTTTTTCTAGCGCCTTTTTTCTATCTTTCAAGCTCACGAATTCTAACTTCTTACTCATCTACATCGTGTAGATTTCAGTACATCTAGACTTCACAATTGGAATTTAGCATAGCTACAAACGAAAAGGAATCACTTCAAAGAATCACTCTCATGTGGCTCAGTTAACTTTAACTTTCCACATAGATAGATTCAGAATGTATTCTGGAACTTTTTAGAACATAGACATAGACAGCTTTAACTTTGTTAAACTCTTTTTTAACCTCAGTTTTACGTTAGGTAGTAGGAATTGAGGACGATCCTCAAGATTACTCAGCCCGTTTTGGAATTATTTTGGAATAACGAATTCAAATTTGTTTATTGGAACTTTTGGAACTATTTCGCATGTTCTTTCTACATTTTTCTTTCTACATCTTCTTTTTTCGCAGAATATTCTCGCAGACTAAATCACGTTCTCAAAAAACTCATGGGAATAACCTTGCTCAAACTTCAAAAACTCATGGACTCACACTTCAAATGTCATTGACAGAATCATCAACGACATTGATCACGTCAATCGAAATTCAAAACCTCAAACCGTTCAAACGAAAACTCAAAACTACTTCTCAAAACTTCTATTTCAGTTTTTCTTCCTTGTCTTCTCGATTGAGAAAACCTCTTTTTCACCTCTTAAAGTTCCTCCTCCTGATAATCCTCAACTATGGGGATATGTGTTCTTTCACCCCACACACCTCAATTACTCTTTCAATCCGATAATGGATTCCGACGCAATGCCCGCCTTGTTATTCGGAATTGGAGTTGCCGTGGTGTTGCCGCCTGAGTTGGATTTGGCTAGATTTCCGCCACTGGATTTGCCCAAATTTCCACTACCGCCTGACTTGTTGGACTTATTGGATTTGTTGGATTTCACCGACTGATTTGCTTTAACGCCAGCTTGACTGGTGCCAGCTTGGCTACTAGTCTCATCGGCAGCGCTTGTGTTTTCTGATTCATTTTCTTGCGATCCACTTTTTGATCCTTGAGTCAGAGGGCCCTTGGATGCGTTGAGAGTAGCGCCACCAAGGGTGTTCGTAGAATTCTGAATCTGATAAACCATCTGCGATTGTGTTGCAGCTCCAGCACTGGCACCAGCAGAATCAGAACTGTTTTCCCCAACAACGGCGCTTATAACGCTGTTTCCACCCATGAGGGAAACACCTCCTGCCTCGGACTGCAAATCGCTCCTCTGTTTCAACATTTGACTTGGCGGAAGAGTCAGGTTGGTTACGCCCATAGACTTGAACCCCATACTCACATTATCATTCTGATTCATAGTCCCCATTTTACCGGTCTTAAAATTATAAGATTCCATCTCCATGTGCAAATCCTCTTTTCTTGCGTTCTCGACTTTCGCCATATCAGAATGGAAGACTTTGTCTTGCTGAGTGATGCGTCCTGGACCTCTCCCGTCTGATCCAAAACCTGATCCAAAATTTCCATCAGACCTATCTTTAGCCTGCCCCATCAACCGAACAATAGCAAAGATGAGGAAGACGGAAACAACGGCTAAACTTATGAGAATAATGGGAGAAAGTCCGTCATCGGAACTTGAGTCGGAATTTCCTTTTGAATTTTGGTTCTCGGAATTCTGCTGCTGCGAACTTCTCAAATACCCATCTTCATCGATTTCGCCATTCTCTTGCATTTGCGTCATTTCCGTTTTGGTCATGACCGTATATCGCCCAGCCTGAGCCATTTGCATGTTCCCCTTCTCACCCGTCTCGCCAAGGTTTGTTCTCGCAGCTTCCGCTTCGGCAGCTCTACTAGTGACGATACCGAATTCTTCAGCAGAAAACGTTGGGCATCGTTGTCGCCCTTTCACATGTACGATTTGTTGTTCCTTTTCTTGTGTTTCGATATCGGTTGCGAAGACATTTTTGCATTTGGCGAAGGACCCCGCAGGATCTTTGAGAGTGTTGTCATCTTCATCACAAGATTCCATTTTGACGTAACCGAAGCCGACTTTTCCATCGGTCTCTTCATCTGTCTCTACGTCGTCTTTTTCGTAACAATAGATGAAGTTTTTCGTCTTCAAAGCGAGATCGGATACGATAAGGGTGTGACCATCAGCAGCGGTGACGACATCGGGGATCCTATCGGACAATCTTGTATCAGCATTCTGAGAATCGCCATCCTCATCCTCACTATTTGAATCTTTGTCAACAGATCGCCCCATGAAACTCAATTGTTCGTTCTCGAGCTCGTCAAGAACCACTTGGATATTGATATTTGCATCTTGTGCAATTTTTTCAACTGCGTTATACGCACTGATGCTTCCGCCAGATGCCATTTTTCCAGCTAAGCTGGGATTTGTCTGAACGGTACCCATGAGAAGATCCACAATAACACTATAGCTTATGTTGTTTTGTTTGGAAAGCTTTCTATTTTCAGAGAGCCTCCCCTGTCCAGCAGGCTTGCTGTATAGAGATCTCTTAGCAGGAGACTTCTTAGCATTTTGCTTTTTGTTGTTCTTGGCAGAAAGCCTTCTCTGTCTAGTGGATATCACATTGCAAGTTTGATTATTACCTGACCGAAGGCCGTTGGAACAGGACAATTGATCATCATTATCGCCTTGACTGTCACCGCCGTCTTGCTGATTGTCACTCTCCCCAGGACTGAGAGTTCGAGCCTGGCCTTGCGGTTCTATGAAAACCATAATTACGTGACTCGGTCCACCGCAAAATGTATCCCACGCATTGAAGCGGTCGGTATTACAGGTATCTGCATCTGTATGAAGCGTAGGGAACTTCTCTGTGCTGCCAGGATCGCGCAACCATTGGCTTTTGACAGCATCGCCTTGACACGAATCACGGACGTAGCTGTAACAGCCAGGCTCGACCTCGTCTTCATTCAACGAATTCACCGAAAACACAGGAATGTCAACAAATTGTGTTTTGACCTGGCCGGGACCACAGTAGGTATCCCAAGTAGCCTGGCGGTCTGTTTCGCACGACCGGCCGTTCAAATGCAAATCGTCGGGGTTGGTACCAACATCCATTTGCCAACTGTTTGTAGGTGTCTGAGTCCAA